>Ga0154006_1000011_pt1 | contig 154687 bp, 141 predicted proteins | sample TSFL090MetaG_FD_104747 | JGI IMG/M metagenome (GOLD analysis project Ga0154006, IMG submission 104747) | Attine ant fungus gardens microbial communities from Florida, USA - TSFL090 MetaG | ecosystem: Host-associated > Fungi > Mycelium > Unclassified | place: USA: Florida, Wakulla State Forest...
AATATCTACGAGGCACCAAGGCAAGTATTGGAACTTTTGGATTCCGAACTCGTCGAGATGAAACGCTGCCGTACGACGGGATTTTGCTGTGGTGCGGGCGGCGCGCAGATGTTCAAGGAAGAGGAAAAAGGCAAGGAAAGAATCAACTTTGACCGCGCGAAAGAAGCCGTCGAAACCGGCGCTACAATCGTAGCTTCCGCTTGTCCGTTCTGCAATACGATGTTGACCGACGGTGTCAAAAACGAGGAAAAAGAAGACAGCGTACAGGTTTTGGATATTGCGGAAATCATTGCGGCAAGTATGGCATAGTGTTGAATTTTGAAAATTTGAGGATTTGAAAATTTAAAAATTAAATTGCTTTATTGATATGGAAGTTCGGGATTTTCGGAAGGAAATCCCGAACTTATTTTTGAATGATTACTAAAAACTGACGGATGCGAAAAGACCCATTCCTCGAACAAATAAAGCAAGATGAAAGTGGCTTTAAAATAGAAACTACAACATCTCTTATTGGACATAGAAAAATTAACTACAACAAACCTTTTAGGTTATTTAAAACAAGTTTTTTCTTTAAGTCAGTTCACTTCATTTGGATATTGGGGCTTCCACTGTTTGCCATCTATATGCAAATAAATAAGCCAACGCCTATGACCGAAAATCAGCAAACAGGAATGTTGGTCGCAATCATTGTATTTTTCATGTTACTGGTTAACGCCATGAAAAATATGCAAGCCTATTGGATTTATAACTTAATTAATTTTCACAGTACTAATTTTTTCGGATTCCAAATGACTTTAGCAAAATATATTGAACATTTTAAGCCAGCAAAAGCAAACTAATTTTTATCATTATCAATATTTAAACAACACGGTACACTAAAAAACGACCCATATTCGTTAAAAAATAAAAAACAGAGATAATCCATATGAAATCAAAATCAACCGCTTATTTGCTATGGTTCTTTTTAGGTCTTTGGGGCGCGCACAAATTCTACCTCAACAAAACCGGCACGGGAATCCTTTATTTTTTCACGTTCGGATTCTTTGGAATCGGATGGTTTATTGACCTATTCACACTTGGCAGCCAGGTTGATGTCTACAATGTGATGTTCGGAAGGCATTTCAACAACAATGTCCATACCAATCATGTTGTTGTCAATGTCCCCAATCAGCAACACCATGCGGAATCTATGTCTGACAAATTGCACAAACTATACGATTTGAAAGAAAAAGGCATCTTAACAGAAGAAGAATACACTGCGCAAAAAGCAAAGATTTTGAGTGCGTAATATATTGTACAACCACTCCTACTAAATTTCTAACTAAATTTGCGTCTCAAAAACACGCAATATGGATTTGGCATTCAAACAATATATACCCGAAAACTTCGCAGCGGATTCACGGGTTTGGATCTATCAGAGCAACCGACTTTTGAGCATTTCGGAAGTGATGGAAGCCGACGAAATCCTTCAGCAATTTGTCGGACAATGGGCGACGCACGGACAGGCAAACAAAGGTTTTGCGCGTATCTTTTTCGGACAGTTCATCGTATTGATGGCGGACGAAACGTCCCATAACATCAGCGGTTGCAGCACGGATTCTTCCGTTCGCATTATCAAGCATTTGGAAAGTTTGTTGAAAGTCAATTTGTTTGACCGTCAGCTATTGGCATTTGCCGTAAAAGACAAAGTACAATGCATTCCCATGAGCCAATTGGCATACGCAGCCGAACATGGTTTTATCAACGCAGACACCCTGTATTTCAACAATCTTGTGCAAACAAAGCAGGAACTTTTGGACAAATGGATCGTTCCGATAAAAGAATCCTGGTTAGCGGCGAAATTGAATTTAAAAGCAACAGTTTAATGGACTTCCCCATACGCAGCATCCCAATATACCCGCAGCTTTTTTTGGCTTTTGCATTTTTACTTTTTATTTAAACACATTCACTCTTGCAAAAACTTAGCATGGACGACCTCAACCGTATTTCGGTAGAGGAATTTAAACAAATCGAAAAAAATCCACTTGTTATCATATTGGACAATATCCGCAGCATGCACAACGTCGGCAGCGTGTTCCGCACGTCGGACGCGTTTTTGGTCAATAGCATCGTGCTTTGCGGTTTTACGCCGCGACCACCGCACCGCGACATCAACAAAACAGCTTTGGGTGCGACGGAAACAGTCCATTGGCAATACAAAAATTCCACTTTGGAAGCCGTGGAAGACCTCAAAAAAGAAGGTTACAAAATCTACGGAATCGAACAAGTCGACAACAGTATTGCATTGGAAGATTTTTCTTTTGACAGAAAAGAAAAAATCGCCATCGTATTGGGCAACGAAGTCGAAGGTGTCGATGAAGAGATATTAAAACTTTGCGACGGCTCCATCGAAATCCCGCAATTCGGAACCAAACATTCGCTCAACGTTTCCGTCGCGGCGGGAATCGTGATTTGGGAACTTTCAAAAAGGTATTTGTTGAAATGATGGAGATCCTGTTTTTAGGCTGTTGGTAATAACACAATTATCCGGGTATTACACACAAAGCCCCCTTCTCCCGTGGGAGAAGAAGGGTCGGGATAAGGTTTACAGTTGCAAGAAGCATACCTACAACATTACACCAACCAAAATCCACCAGCACCTCCCTGTTTTTTCCACATTTCTATTCCAGAACAGGATATATTGAAAATTTAACCATGAAAAATCATTTTTCCGCGTTAATTTTGCAAAATTTTATTTTTTTCTACCATGCCTAAAGACAATTCAATCAAATCGGTTCTTATCATTGGTTCTGGTCCGATCATCATCGGTCAGGCTTGCGAATTTGACTATTCTGGTACCCAAGCGGCGCGAAGCCTGCGCGAGGAAGGAATCAAAGTTACGTTGATCAACAGCAACCCTGCCACGATCATGACCGACCCTATGATGGCGGACAGAGTGTACTTGTTGCCGTTGACTCCCGAAAGTATCGAAAAAATATTGTCCGAAAACGACATTGATGCCGTACTTCCGACAATGGGCGGACAAACCGCGCTGAACTTGGCGAAAGAAGTCGAAGAACAAGGTATCTGGGAAAAATACAACGTACGCCTTATCGGTGTTGACATCAAAGCCATCGACAAAGCCGAAGACCGCGACCTTTTCCGTAACTGGATGATCGAACTGGGCATTCCTGTCGCTCCTGCGATGATTGCGAACAGTTTCTTGGAAGGTAAAGAAGCGGCACAAAAAATCGGATTTCCGCTGGTAATCCGTCCTTCTTTCACATTGGGCGGAACTGGTGGAGGATTTGTCCACAACAAAGAAGAATTGGATTCCAAATTGACATACGGCCTGCAAGCCTCCCCAATACACGAAGTATTGGTCGAAAAAGCAGTATTGGGCTGGAAAGAATACGAACTCGAACTGTTGCGCGACTCTGCGGACAACGTTGCGATCATTTGTTCCATCGAGAACTTTGACCCAATGGGCGTGCACACGGGCGACAGCATCACCGTCGCACCTACAATGACGTTGAGCGACACTGCGTTTCAGTTGATGCGCAACACCGCTATTGAGGTAATGCGCGATTTGGGTAATTTCTCCGGTGGATGCAACGTACAGTTTGCGTTGAATCCTGAAACGGAAGAAATCATCATCATCGAAATCAACCCGCGCGTGAGCCGTTCTTCTGCATTGGCGTCGAAAGCGACAGGTTATCCTATTGCGAAAATTGCCGCTAAACTGGCGATCGGATACAATCTGGACGAATTGAAAAACCAGATCACGCAAACAACTTCCGCCTATTTCGAACCGGCATTGGACTACGTCATCGTCAAAATCCCACGTTGGAATTTCGACAAATTCAAAGGCGCGGACGACACTTTGGGTTTGCAGATGAAAAGCGTCGGCGAGGTCATGGCGATCGGAAGAAGTTTCAACGAAGCCATCCAGAAAGCTTGTCAAAGTTTGGAAAACAAGGCTTTAGGCTTGGGTATTTATTCGGACAAAGAATACAATGCAGAAGCATTGATCGAATATATCAAGATTCCGAAATGGGACCGTATTTTCAAAATCAAAGAAGCGTTGATGCGCGGTGTTACCGTCAAAACGATCTGCCAAGCGACACGTATTGACAAATGGTTCATCAACCAGTTGAACAACCTCTGTATATTGGAAAAAGAAATCGCCCAATACAGCATTGACACGTTGCCGGTCGAATTGCTGAAGGAAGCCAAAAAAGACGGTTTCGGCGACGCTCAACTGTCCAAAATCCTGCACGGAGAATGTACGGAAGACCAAGTTTACGAAAAACGTAAAGCAGCTGGCATCACGCGTGTCTATAAAATGGTAGATACTTGTAGTGCCGAATTTGAGGCCAAAACGCCTTATTTCTACAGCAGCTTTGAAGGATAGTTTTTTTAAGCAAAAAAAGCGTAAAGTCTAAAGCGTTCAACGTTTTGATTTACGCTTTTTGCTTTCGGCCCCAAAAACATGATACACAAAACCAAAGGCATCGTCGTCGGCGTCGTCAAATACGGCGAAACCAGTATAATCACCCATATTTATACCGAACTCTTTGGCATGCAGCATTATCTCGTCAAGAGCGTACGCAAGGCGACGAAAACGAGAACCTCTGACGCCAACTATTTTCAGCCGGGCACTATATTGGATTTGGAAGTGTATCACAATACGTTGAAAGAACTCCAATATATCAAGGAATATCAATGGTGCCACATTTGGCGCAATACTTATGCGGAAGTTGTCCGGCACATGATTGCAACCTATTGTGCGGAATTGACCGACAGCGTCGTACAGGAACCCGAACCGGATCCTGATTTTTTTGAAGAGTTGGAACATGTTTTTTTACTATTGGACAGGCTCCCGGCAGCGGAAGTTTCCAATATCCCAGTGTATCTCACATTGAAAATCCTCAAAAAAACCGGGTTTAGTTTGTCCGGAAAATACGATGCGGTTAACTTTGACGTTCTAGATTTCGAAAAAGGATGTTTCTCCAATCATTTACCGCTGCACCCGTTTTATGTAAAAGGCGTTCACGCACAATTCATCCACGAGATACTGTATAGCGAGGATTGGACCAATATCACGTTGAACGGTAGCGGACGCGCATATGTTTTGAATGCCCTGCAAAATTATCTCAAAATACATATCGACAATTTTAGACCGCTGAAAAGTCTTTCTATTCTAGAAACCATTTTTTGTTAACCATTAAATATTTACATGAAAAAAATTATTCTTACACTTTCCTTTTTGGCTTCTGCTTTCTTAGTGAACGCACAAGTAGACCAAGGCGTAATCGACGCATCCAAACAAACCATCGCGAAAGACGCAGCGGACACGACCAGCAAACCTTGGCTCGTTGGCGGCATATTTAACCTCAACGCGGCACAGACGTCCTTGAGCAACTGGGCTGCCGGCGGTGACAACTATGCGCTTTCCCTCAACGCATTTGTCAACCTCCACGCCTATTACAAAAAAGACAGACATTCTTGGGACAATTCTCTCGACCTCAATTTTGGCTATATCAATACGACGAGCTTGGGCAGCAGAAAAAATGACGACCGCATCAACTTGATGTCACGCTATGGATATGCACTAAATCAGAATTTGGATTTCGGCGCATTGTTTCAATTCCGTACGCAAGCGTTGAAAGGTTACAACTACGATGACAACAACAGCAAAACGTTGGCTTCCAACTTCTTGGCACCAGCTTATTTGTCTCTTGGACCTGGTTTTACATACCACCCGGCAACAAACAAGGATTTTACGTTCTATATTTCTCCGGCAACAGCTAGATTAATCATTGTCAACGACAAATTCCTCAATGCACAGGGTCTATATGGTGTCGATTCGGGAAAGACAACGAAGTTGCAGTTTGGCGCTTTTGCAAGTGTAGACTACAAACACAATATCACCAAAACGTTGAGCTATATTGGACACGCGGAATTGTATTCCGACTATCTGGACAAACCGCAAAACATGTATTTCTACATGACCAATATGTTTGCGTTGAAAATTTCCAGCGTATTGTCCGCAACATGGAACTTCAATATGATCTACGACGACAAAGCGCGCCTTTTCGGACCGAACAAAAACGCAGCTCGTTTGCAGACTCAGTCCATCATTGGCGCAGGTTTGCTGTATAAGTTCAACAACAAATAGTTGCTCATTCCATTGACAATTGACAATGGACGACTGACAGCGCCCACGTAGTATTGAAACAGGAGGAAACTTTAGTAGTTTTCTCCCGTTTTGTTTTGTCAAGGCTTTTCACAATATCCGCGGTTCGTGCGGACACGAATCTCGGGGCAAAACAGCTTCTAAAAGATTGTTGGTCAGCGACCAACAACGGCGCGAGTTCCGCGTCGTTTCGACCAGAGGGAGAAATCTCCTTAGCAATTAAGACGTTGATGCAGCCGAAACGTTGGTTCAGCAAAGCTAAATGACGCCCCGAATATGTTAACAATCAATTGCCCACTAAAAAAACGGTGATGAACGTAAAGCCTCATCACCGTTTTTAATTTTGTCTTTTTACTTACCTCACACCTTCTCTTCGGCGTCGAAACGAATGACTTTCTGAAGTCCCGGCAAAAGCAATAGTTTTTCGACCAATTCGTCCAGCTCTTCCTTGTCGTGGACAAATATTTTCAAACGTCCCTTGAACAAACCGTCCTCAGAATCAATGGAAAGTGCCGAAATATTGATTTTCATGTCGCCGCTGATGATATTGGTGATTTTGTTGATGATGCCCACATCGTCCATTCCAACCAATTCCAAACCAGTCAAGAAAGAGATTTTCTTGTTTTTCGCCCATTTTGTTTTGACGATACGATGACCGTAGTTCGCCATCATTTGAGCGGCATTTGGACAGTTGGTACGGTGTATGATCAAACCTTTTCCCGTACTGACAAAACCAAACACGTCGTCGCCCGGAATTGGATTACAGCATTTTGCCAAAGTGTACATGATCTTGTCGCTGCTTTCCCCAAAAATGATCAGTTCGGAATCTTTTTTAGGTATAGGCGCGGCAGCTCTTTCCGTCGCAGGAACTTCGGGAGCGGCAGATTTTTCTGGTTTTGGAATTTCAATTCGGCCACCAACAACTTTAAACTCTTTCAGTTCTTTTAGGTCGATGAGTTTTCGGGCAATATTGTACAAAAGATCCAATTGAGAATTGGTCTTGTAATGCGCAACCAGTTCGTCTATATTGGCTTGGTTCATATCCGCGCCAATACTGTCGAGCCGCCTTTGCAGAATGTATTTCCCGTCTTCAGCGATGGTTCTTTTTTCTTCTTTCAGCGCATCCTTGATCTTACTTTTGGCCTTTGCCGTTACGACATAGCCGAGCCAGTCCTCATTTGGTTTTTGCTTGTTGCTTGTGATGATTTCCACTTGGTCGCCGCTACGTAGCTTATGGCTGATCGGCACCAACTTGTGGTTGACTTTCGCGCCAATACATTTGCTGCCAATAGCGGAGTGAATGCTGAACGCAAAATCCAACGCGGTCGAACCGACGGGCATCATTTTCACGTCGCCCTTAGGCGTGTACACATAGATCTCCTCCGCCAGAAAACTCGTTTTGAAATCCTGCAAAAATTCCATGCTGTCCGCATCCGGATTGCCGATCACTTCGCGGATCTGTTCAAACCATTTGTCAAAAGGATCGGCGTTCGTTGTTCCTTCTTTGTATTTGTAGTGCGCCGCGAGCCCTTTTTCGGCAATTTCGTTCATCCTTTTGGTGCGGATCTGCACTTCCACCCATTTTCCCTGTGGCCCCATTACCGTCGTGTGCAAAGCTTCGTAACCATTGCTTTTCGGATTGCTCAACCAGTCACGCAGACGTTCAGGTGAAGGCGTGTATTCGTCCGTAATCAAAGAATACACTTTCCAGCATTCTTCTTTTTCCTTATTGGGCGGGCTGTCCAATATAATGCGGATCGCAAACAAATCGTACACTTCCTCAAACGGTACGCCTTTGGTCTTGATCTTGTGCCAAATGGAATGGATGCTCTTCGGACGGCCGTAGATTTCGAATTTGAATCCATCTTCCGTCAAAGTCGTTTTGATCGGTTTGATAAATTCGTTGATATAACGGTTGCGTTCACGTTTGGTTTCCGACAATTTCCGTGCAATCTGTTTGTATTCAACAGGTTCGAGGTATTTCATGGAAAGGTCTTCCATTTCGGTTTTGATCGCGTACAAACCCATACGGTGTGCCAACGGCGCATATACCCAAACCGTTTCGCTGGCTATTTTCAGCTGTTTTTCACGCTTCATGGAATCCAAGGTGCGCATATTGTGCAAACGGTCAGCCAGTTTGATCAATATGACACGCGGATCGTCAGTCAACGTCAGCAATATTTTTTTGAAATTTTCCGCCTGCGGCGTGGAAGAAGCATTGTCTACAACCGTAGAAATTTTGGTCAATCCGTCCACGATACGCGTGATTTCATGTCCAAATTCGCGGTCAATATCTTCCAAGGTGATGTCCGTGTCTTCTACTGTATCGTGCAGCAAAGCACAAATCGTACTGCGCACGCCCAAACCAATTTCCTCCACGCAGATCATCGCGACTGCTATCGGATGAAAAATATACGGTTCGCCGCTTTTGCGACGCATGGACATGTGTGCATCCGCTGCCATTTCAAAAGCACGGCGCAAGGACTCTTTGTCCCCTTTTTTCAAACGTGGACGCAGCGCGCGCAAGAGCGCCCGATACCTGCGGACAATCTCTTTTTTCTCCTGTTCCTCGTCCAATGTATATAAAGGCATGGGCCTTTCAACCTCAGCTACGGCATTTTGATCATTCATAAGTTTCTCTCCCCAATATAAAAAGTTCAGTTACACGATTTCTCAGCCATTCACAATATGCCGATACTGTCCTTAAAATTTAGACTTTCGTGTAATGTGTGAATTTAACAAAAATTGTTTGACAAAATACAATTATCCGTTCATCATTGTACGATTTTTGCACCGATTTTCTATTTTTATTTATGCAAAAACGTTCGTTGGCGCTTCTTTGCGATTTTTGAACGAGTTTTGTAAGCATCATTTGTAAAAATTCGATTTTGAACCATACCGTTTCTAATAATAGTTACCGCAACAATACGAGTGCCAAAGCATGGGGACTGACAGCATTGACATGTTTGCTGTTGGTGATTTTGTTTGTATTTATTCGTTGGCAAAACACGATAGCACCCGACATTTCCCAAATGGACGATGGCGGCGTGGAAGTCAATTTTGGTAACAGCGACCAAGGCATGGGCAATATTCCGCCAATGGTTCCGGGCGATCCGGCACCCGAAGCACAAGCATCGACGCCGACGCCGGAAGCCGCCGCGCCAGCCCGCGCGGAAGAGGAACAACCGTCCAAAGAAGTCGTGGAAAACAACGACGCGGACGCTCCAACGATCAGAACGTCCCCTACTCCGAAAAAAATAGAACGCCCTGCGGAAAAACCAGTCGAAAAAAAACCGGTTAAACCCAATACGACAGCCTCGGTCACCGCACCGAAACATACGACCACTGCCCCCGCAGCTGCTGCAGTTGCAACGCCAAAACCAGCCGCGCCGAAAGCCGTCTACAAAGGCGGAACAGGAAAAGGCGGAAACGGTGCTGACAGTTACAACGGCGTTAGCAATCAAGGTATTGCGGGTGGTCATGGCGACCAGGGCAAAATGAGCGGCAATCCTAATTCGGACAGCTATATCAGCACCGGAAAAGGCACAGGCGGTTCGGGTTCGGGTACAGGAAGTAGCGGCGTACAGGTTATCAGTGGACTAAACGGTAGACGTTTTGCAGGATTTCCGTCTTTTGAAGATAGTTTTAACGAAAATGCACGCGTCTCCGTGGATATCGTGGTCAACGCCGACGGTCAAGTCACCAACGCCAATATCAATCCAAGAGGTACAACGACGACCAATAGCAATATCCGAAATATCGCTTTGCGCCGGGCGCGTCAGCTGAAATTCAACAAAGGTTCCGCCGACAGCCAGACAGGAACTGTTTCGTTTAATTTCCGATTGCGAGGGTAAACCAATTTGATGATTTGGTGATTTGATGATAGGAATCAGACCGAAAGTCGGAAAATCCATAATGAAGATAGCGCGAGTAAAAAATTCATAATTCATAACTCATAATTCCCTTGAACTATCAAGAAACACTGACGTATTTGTACGAACAGTTACCCATGTTTACCCGTGACGGCGCGTCGGCCTTCAAAAAAGACCTGACCAATACAATCAAACTTTGCGCTTATCTCGGTAATCCGCAGGGCAAAATCCGCACGATACATATTGCAGGGACCAACGGGAAAGGTTCCACAAGTCACTTCCTTTCGGCGATTATGCAAACTGCCGGCTATAAAACTGGGTTATATACGTCACCACATATCAAGGATTTTCGTGAACGCATCAAAGTCAACGGCGACATGTGCACCGAACAGTTCGTGGTGGATTTTGTAGAAAAAATAAAACCAGCGCTTGCCGACATCCAACCTTCTTTTTTTGAAATTACGGTCGCGATGGCGTTTGAATATTTCGCGCAGGAAAAAGTAGATATTGCGGTTATCGAAACCGGTTTGGGAGGTCGTTTGGACAGTACCAATATCATTCGTCCCGAATTGAGCGTGATTACCAATATTGGTTTGGACCATACAGATTTATTGGGCAATACGTTGGAATTGATCGCAGGCGAAAAAGCCGGCATCATCAAATCCAATATACCTGTCGTTATCGGCGAACATATTCCGGAAACGCTTCCTGTTTTTTCCCAAAAAGCGGAAGAAATGCACGCTCCTATTTCGTTGGCACAAGATCATTGGAAAATCCTTTCCACCCTATCTTCTCCCGAATCGTTACAACTAGAAGTTGAACATATTGATTCGAAACAGAACTATACATTTAATCTGGACTTGACCGGAATCTACCAACAGGCAAACCTTATTACCGTATTGGAGAGTTGCCACCAATTGTCGCAACTGGGTTGGAAAACCGATATGGATACGGTGCAAAAAGCTGCGTCCAACGTAAAGCAACTGACACAGTTGCATGGCCGTTGGGAAGTATTGGAACGCGATCCTTATTTAATTGTCGACGTTGGGCACAACAAAAACGGGATGCGGGAAATCACGCGCAGTTTGCAGAATATCAACTACCAACAGCTGTATATCATCTGTGGTTTTGTCAAGGACAAAGATGTCGCTGCGGCACTCGACATTTTACCGCCAAATGCCCAATACATCTACACGCAAGCACATCTTCCGCGAGCTTTGCCCGTCAACGAGCTCGCCGCTATCGGCGAACAACTCAACCGAAAAGGTTCGGCATTCGACAACGTGAATGAGGCTATCGCCCATGCAAAATGTTTAGCCAATAAGAATGATGTAATATTGATTTGCGGAAGTTTTTTTGTCATCTCCGAGATTGAAGGCTATAACATTGTAGCCCCCAAACAAAATGCTATCTAATAAACGGAACTATTGTATCGAAAGGTTTGCCTACAATACTTCCATATAAGGAAAGTAAAAATAACAGGGCTATTATTAGTAGAAATATCGGCTTATATCTAAATTCGGTTCCTTTTTTATTAGCATATCTATACGAAAAAAATGTACCAGTCAAAAATATGCTTGTAACTGCGAGTATAATATAAGTAACTTTCATAGTTTGTCATTTAGTCTTGATAGTATAAAAATAATATATTCTATTTGCACAACGGGTTAATACAATATAAAAAGCCTCGCAGGGTTTTCCTGCGAGGCTTTTTATATTGTATTAATTAGCGCAACTATTTGCTGAACAATGGAGTCAAACCTTTTGCAAGGGCTACCATCTTCTTGATGCCTTCGTCAGGCAAGTTGCCTTTTTTGAATTCAACCAATACTTCTGGCAATTTGCTGTCCATTTCCAACAAGAATTGTTTTTCAAATTCTTGAACGCGGCTGACAGGAACGTCTTTCAACAAACCTTTTGTACCCAAGTAAACCATAGCAACTTGTTTTTCAACGGTATATGGAGAGAACTGCGGTTGTTTCAAGATTTCCACGTTACGTGCACCTTTGTCGATCACGTTTTTCGTAGCGGCATCCAAGTCACCACCAAATTTGGAAAAGGCTTCCAGCTCGCGGTACATCGCTTGGTCCAATTTCAAAGTACCGGATACTTTTTTCATGGATTTGATCTGCGCACTACCACCTACACGGCTCACGGAGATACCGACGTTGATCGCTGGACGGATACCAGAGTTAAACAAGTTACCTTCCAGGAATACCTGGCCATCAGTGATGGAGATAACGTTCGTAGGAATGTAAGCAGATACGTCACCCGCTTGTGTCTCGATGATTGGCAATGCTGTCAAGCTACCGCCACCTTTTACCAGATGTTTGATAGAATCTGGCAAATCGTTCATCGTTTTCGCGATTTCGTCGTTGTTGATGACTTTAGCGGCACGTTCCAACAAACGGCTGTGAAGGTAGAATACGTCACCAGGATATGCTTCACGTCCTGGAGGGCGACGCAACAATAAGGAAACCTCACGGTAAGCCACTGCTTGTTTGGACAAATCATCGTAAACAATCAACGCTGGCAAACCACGGTCGCGGAAAAACTCACCAATCGCAGCACCCGCAAATGGAGCGTAGAACTGCAAAGGAGCCGGATCGGAAGCAGAAGCGGAAACGATCACCGTATAAGGCAACGCACCGTTTTCTTCCAAAGTTTTCATCACACCGGCAACGGTAGATGCTTTCTGTCCAATAGCGACGTATATACAATAAACAGGTTTTCCTGCTTCGTAAAATTCTTTTTGGTTGATAATCGTATCGATACAGATAGCTGTTTTACCTACCTGACGGTCACCGATGACCAACTCACGCTGTCCACGTCCGATAGGAATCATCGCGTCGATCGCTTTGATACCCGTCTGCAACGGTTCTTTTACCGGTTCACGGAAGATAACGCCAGGCGCTTTTCTTTCGATCGGCATTTCGTAAAGGTCGCCTTTGATAGGCCCGTTACCGTCGATAGGTTCGCCCAATGTGTTGACAACACGTCCGAGCATACCTTCACCGACTTTCAAAGAGGCAACCAAACCCGTACGGCGTACTTTGTCGCCTTCTTTGATTTCTTTGCCTTCACCCATCAATACCACACCCACGTTTTCCGCTTCGAGGTTCAAGGCGATAGCTTTTACACCATTTTCAAATTCAACCAATTCCCCGGAAGAAACGCTGTTCAATCCGTACACACGGGCGATACCGTCACCGATCTGTAGAACTGTTCCCACTTCTTCCAGTTCGGCAGCTGTATCAAAACCGCTCAATTGTTGTCTCAATATTGCGGAAATTTCATCAGGCTTAATCTCTGCCATACATATTAAATTTTGAATTCTCTTCTCGAGAAATTATGGTTTTATGTTTATTTTAAAATCGGAAACTCCAAAAGTTATATTGCAGCAACGTATGATTTGTCGGCAAACTGAAGTTTCAGGTCATTTAATCTGCGGGAAACGCTTGCGTCAATCAACTTGTTGTCAAACTCCAATATAAATCCACCGATAATGTCGGGATTGATTTTGTTGTTCAACTTCACTTTGTCAAAATTAGCAGCAGCTTTCAACTTGTCGACGATCATTTTTTGAGTATTGTCGTCCAAGGCGATAGCCGTCGTCAACAATACTTCGTGAATGCCGTTGATGGCCGCGTATTGCGCTACAAAAGCTTCTGCGATCTGACCAAGGTATTGAGCTCTGTTTTTTTGGATGACCAAAGTAATGAAAGCCCAAGTCGAAACAGATACTTTGTCCTTCAGGACAGCTGCCACGATGGAAGCCTTTTTGTCGTCTTTGATAACCGGACTAGCGAGCAGATGTGCAAATTCAGGACTTGCCTTGCATACGCCAGCGACATATTGCATGTCTTGATTGACTGTATCCAATTGGTTGGCACCTTTTGCAAAGTCCAATAAGCTTTTGGCGTAAACTCCAGCTAAACGAGGATTGCGCATTATTCTAAATCTGTTTTAATACGATGGGAAAGATTAGTTTAATTTGATGTCGGAAGTCAACTGGGAAATATAGCTTTCCTGTTGTGCTTTGTCGCCCAACTCTCTACGCAATACTTTTTCCGCAATTTCCAAAGCGATGGCACCAACTTGGTTTTTCACCTCAGTCAAAGCCGCATTTTTCTGCGAAGTGATTGCCACCTGCGCTTCACCGACCAATTGGTCTTTTACTTTCTGTCCTTCCGCTTTAGCGTCTGCGACCAATTTGTCCGCAGCTTCTTTTGCGTCTTTCAACATTGCCGCTCTTTCGTCGATCGCTTTCGCCAACAATGCTTCGTTTTCTGATTTCAAAGAAGACAATTCGGACTTTGCTTTTTCCGCAGCAGAAAGTGCATCCGCAATTCCTTGTTCGCGGTCATGCAAGCTTTTCAATATGGGTTTCCAAGCAGCTTTTCTCAAGATGATCAATACGATCACAAAAGCTATCAATGAATAGAATATAATCCCTAAACCTGGATTTAATAATTGCATAAAATGGTTATGATGACTTTTTCTAAAATAACAATTCAGTAATACAGAAAATTACGGCATCCGCCGCCCTGTGCATTGGATGCTGTAATAATTTTTTTGCAGCTTATTTCAATACTGCCAACAAACCTGCGATAACGGCGAACAAACAAACACCCTCGATGAAGGCTGCTGTCAAGATCATACTACCACGGATATCGCTAGCTGCTTCTGGCTGACGAGCAATGCTTTCGCAAGCACCTTTACCGATCATACCAATTCCAAGACCAGCACCTACTGCTGCGATACCTGCACCGATAGCACCTCCCAAAGGAGCTGAACTTACCGCTTGTAACAATGTGTTTAACATACCAATTGTTGATTTTAAAATATAAATAAAAAGTTCAATTCAATTTGAAAATTCGATAATTGGGCAATGACACCGTCCATTATCCATTATCCATTGTCAATCCTAATGGTGGTCACCTTCGATGATCGACTGGCTGATAAATACCGCAGTCAAGTTCGTAAAGATGAACGCCTGAATGAAAGCTACCAGCAATTCCACGCAGTCCATGAATATCACGAAAATGATGGAGATAGGCGAAAATCCGTAACCGACGCCTGGACTCATACGACCAAAAATAAAGATCAAGGATACAAAGCTCAAAATCACAATGTGACCCGCCGTCATATTGGCGAACAAACGTATCATCAACGCTGCCGGACGAATAATCAATCCCAACAACTCGACGGGAATCATCAACAATTTAACCGGAACCGGCACCCCAGGAAACCAGAAAACGTGTCCCCAAAATTTACCCGTCGTGCTGAAGATAATCACCAAGAACGCGATCACTGCCAATACAAACGTAAACGCAATATTGCCTGAAACATTTGCTGAACCTGGAATCAATCCCAACAAGTTGTTGATCAATATAAAGAAAAATACCGTCAACAAAAATGGCATGTATTTTTTGTAATTGTGTCCCAAATATGGTTTCGCCACGTCATCTCTTACGAAAGTAATGACAGGTTCAATAGCACCCTGAAAACCGCTCGGCGCAACATTCGGACCTGTTTTTTTGTATTTTTTCGCGACGGTCAACATGATGACCAACAACAAAACAGATGCAAAAATCAACTGCGCAGCACCTTTCGTAACGGAAAAATCGTAGACTTTTTTGGCGCCAGCCGGAGCCGTTTGCTGAAAGGACAAAAGAGAAGAATAGACAACGACGTTGGGATCTTTTTCACCGTTCGCCAGTACGCCTTCAATATCGGAACCTTCCTCGTCGGAAAAGCGGAAACCTTCGTAGTTTTCGCCTTCTTTCAAGTGTTCCAAATGAGATGCAGAGAAAATTTTCAAACCATCTTCTTTGGAATACAAGATGATGGGCAAAGGCAAACCGAAATGTTCCTGTCCAAAACTGAAAACATGGAATCTATGCGCATCAAGAATGTGACCAATGATCGATTTACCCGCGTCATAAGCTTCTTCTTGTTTTGTCTTCTCGGTTTCTTCCGCTTTTGCAGATAAGGAAACACTTGCCATAAAAATCGTCAACGTCAATATCAGTAACGATTTCAAGCCTTTAGATACCATAATTTTCAAAAATTTGGCGCAAAGATACAGTCATTGCGATGAAAAATAAATTTTAACAAGGAAAATTTCTCCAAAAAGTTATTGTTTTTTTAACAGTCGACCCTTAAACTCTCTGTTAGTCCAATCCGCCCAATACACTCACCGCGATAATCGCAAGCACAATCAATGTAACTGCAATATACAGCTTATCTTTTTCCAAAACATACCCAAACAAAGAAAACAATATACGCACCGTCGGCGTCGCCAACAGCAGCACAACGCCCAATATAATCACGTCGCTACCATGTCCCTGAAAGACACCGACCACCGTCTGCCGCACATAATCAAAAAATCCATCGTCCTTTTCAATATATTTTGCATATTGATTGCCGACAGGTTCACCGCCGTGATGAGCAATGTAAACCATACCGCCCACCACCGCAAAAAACATCGACAAGTACACGCCGTAGCGCAATACCTTACTGATAACCAATTCAATAGCTGTATCCTTTATCAAAATTATGAATTATGAATTATGAACGAAAAATACCGACGACCCACTACTAAAAAACACGCGCCGCTTACCACTCACTACTAACGTCTGATCCCATTATAAATCATATTGGCCGCCAATATCACAATCACCACCGCAAAAATCGCACGCAGATTTTTCACTTGGGAATTCACCAATATGCGCGCGCCCAGCATTGCACCCAGCAAAACCCCAATAACGACCGGCATGCACAATCCCGGCTGAATATAACCTCTCTGCAAATACACAACCGCGCTCGCCGTAGCAGTGACGCCCATCATAAAATTGCTGGTTGTCGTCGACACCTTAAACGGCACTTTCATGATATTGTCCATCGCCATCACTTTGAACGCACCCGAACCAATCCCCAGCAATCCGGACAAAACGCCCGCAATCACCATCATCAAAAATCCGCCAACAACATGGACAATTCCATATTGGCGGAAGCCTTGCAACGTTGGATATTCGCCTGGAAGTTTCAGCCAAACGGCCAGTTTGCTGGAAACAACATTGTCTTCTGTTTCTTTTTCAAAAAAAGAATAAATACTATTGACAATCAATACAATACCAAATACAATAGCGACCGTATGGGCTGGAATATACGCCGCAACAATCGTTCCCAATACTGCTCCTGCCGTCGTCGCAATTTCCAAAAACATTCCCAACCGAATATTGCTGAGCCCTTCCCTGACGTACGCCGCAGCCGAACCCGACGACGTCGCGATCACGGCAACCAGCGCCGAGCCGATGGCGTAATGAATATCTACTCCCAGCAAAATCGTCAGCAACGGAATAATCACCGCGCCGCCGCCCATACCCGTAAGCGAACCGATCAGCCCTGCCACAACAGCACCGGCCAATACAACCAATGAAAATACCAATATTGTCATATGCTATCCCAATACCTTAACGGCAGATTGTGCTTCTTCAAAAATTCGTTTCTGTTTCCAGTTGTACCATTTGACAGGCACTGTTTTTTTCATCAGCGTGTCAATATTGCGCATACCGACAAGATTCCAGACGCCGTGCAATTTCCCAGCAAAACGCGTATTGAGCGCGCGCAGGCTCATCGCAAATCCACTGTCCAGATATTCCATGTGATGCCAATATCCGCCCGGCATAAACAAGGTATCGCCGTGTTCCAATATAAAATCGTAGCCTTTGGCGTGTTGCAAAGCAGGGAATTTGGCGTAGTCGATCTTGGAATTTTCCGGGTCGTAGTAACGCGAAAAATCGACCATGCTCAATACCTCAAACGGCTTACGGTACAGCAAATGTTGCTGTTCGTACGGAAAAAGCAAGATGCGTTTGCGCCCGACGAACTGCGTATGCAAAATATGACTGAGGTCAATATCAAAATGCATGTGCGTAATCGCACCTTCCCCACCGACAAAAAGCATCGGCATCGACTTGACGAAACCCGACATCAGATTATCCGGCCACGTAAAATCTTTTTTGAGTTCAGGTGCTTTGCTAAATACGTTGAAAAGGAAAATCCGCCATTCCGCCGGCCCGTTGCGCACCATGTCGATGTATTCGCCAAAAGTCGTGTAGCCGTCCGCCTTGTTGATCGGCGTGTAAGCGTCGCTTTTTACATTATTATAAATGCCTACTTTTTCATTTCCGGCCTTTTCTTTGAGATAATCCCAATTCCATTGCGTGTACGCAGGCCAGCTGTGCGATAGATTTCGGATGACCAAAGGCTTATTTTTGAGATAATAATTTTGCTTAAAACCTTCGTCCGAAATTGTATCGACGACATCAATATTTTCCAAAATCATAACCGAAAATAACAACCTTTTGACGAGGCGCAAAAATTAAATTGCATGCCTTATACTTTTATTAAGAATTCAAAAACTTCATTTCCGCAATTAGCTTGTAACTTGCACGCACCTTGCAGTACAATATTGTATTGTGACATTTTTGAACAAATTCATGAAAAGAAAAATATTCCTCGGCGTCGTATTGGCTAGTGCCGTTTCGTTCGCCCACGCACAGAAAAAAACAGTCGTCCGAAAAGCTTCTCCTATCAATAACGCAACATTCAAAAAACTCTCCGGCGCATCGATCCTGACGGTGGACGTTTCACAGTTGGCGGACAAAGACGGACGTTTCTTCCTGCGTTCCAACCAGATCAACGACAGCGCGTCCGTCATTGACAACAAACTGGTTTTCAAAGCAGATCTTGAGGAACCACAAACAGCTTACCTGATGTATTACCCCAAATCCGTATTGGGCGAAAACTTGCGCAAAATGCGTGTGCAACGCAAAAACATGTTTCCTTTTTACCTGACGGTCGGCGCGACTAAGATTACAGTCAAAGATTCCGTCCAGGCAGCGCAAGTCGTCAATCCCAATACCTACCAATCGGAATACAGCGCAATCGAAAGCAAACAACGCAGTTTTGAAATGGCCAATATGCTGCCGCTGGTCCAAGACTTTTATGCGGCGCTCGGAAAAGGCGACCAGGCAACGGCGAAAAAACTTTCGAACAAACTGGATTCGTTGAGCTCCGTCGAAAAAGAAACGATTTTCAGACCTTTCATTGAGGAAAAAGCCACAACATCTCCCGTTTCCCTTGCTATATTGGCACAATATGTCGGCAACGATGCAGACGATGCGACGATTACGCCACTGTTGAACAAACTGAACAGCAGCTACCAACAATTGCCAACAGCGACCGCCATCAAAGCTGCCATTGAACAAAAAACGGCGCAGGCGACACAGGAAAATGCAACACAAGTGGGCATGCAGGCATTGGATTTCACCCAAAACGACACGTCGGGCCATCCAATATCACTGAAAGATTTCCGTGGCAAATATGTATTGGTCGATTTTTGGGCGAGCTGGTGCGGACCTTGCCGCGGCGAAAACCCCAACGTCGTCGAGGCTTTCAAAAAATACCACGACAAAAACTTCACCATATTGGGCGTTTCGTTTGACGAAAACAAAGCAAACTGGCTCGCGGCGATCCACAAAGACGGCTTGACTTGGAACCACGTTTCCGACCTTCAATATTGGAACAATGCCGTCGGCAAAATCTACGGCATCCAATCCATTCCGGCCAATATACTCGTCGATCCGACCGGAAAAATAGTCGCCAAAAATATCCGCGGCGAAGAGCTACAGGAGAAGCTGGCGGAAATATTCGGAAAGTAAAGCAACTTCTTCCCACAGACAAGCCATGATTGTACAATCATGGCTTGTCTGTATTTAGCTTGGCATTACAAGCGTTCACTGTTCGTCGAGATTCTCTTCCGAAAGGCGTTTCTCGTATTCGGTTATTTCTTTTTCGTAGAGGTCAATGAACCTGTTCACAATTAAGAAATGTACTTCGTCGAACATTTTTTCCAAATCTTCTATTTTACAATAATGGCCCGCTTCGCGACAAAGAGCATCCAACTCTCGTTGCAGCTTTTTTACCTCCGAAATCTCGTTTGCCTCCCGTACAAGTTGACCGAGATGGCTAAATTCCATATTGTAATTCAAATAAGTAGCCTTGTCTAGTTTGCTCATCAGAACTTTATATTGTTTATAAGAAAAATACAGTAAGAAACAACCGAGTATAATCAGCGCAATTTTTAAAAATAATATAGATAGCATACAGTGGATATAGATTTAACCAAACGCACCAAACAATAAATAAAAAATATTTAATTATAAATCACTTTTTTAACAAACGACGTTCCTCATTTCTCTTTCTAACGGCCAATTCATTCAACGTATCTACATCAAAAGACCACAACTTCTGGCCCCGCAACCAAATAACGTCACGTAACAAAAAACGCTCAGGCGCGCCTCGTTTCAGCTTTTTTTTCTTAAAAAAATTAAACGAAACAAGCGTGTTTAATTCCTGTTCAGATATAGACAACAGCCGAAGCACTTCTTCTTTACTAAGAAAAATTTCCAGTTGTCGCGTGTTTACGATATAAGCTTTGTCATATTGAAGGGCTTGTCTGTGTAGATTATGGATACGGATTAATAGTGTTTCTAGATCGTTTTCAATGTTTTTTAACTCCTCGTACATAATATATTTTTGTGTTTCTACTACTTATTCATTCAAACAAGAATTACCTTTTCACGGAAGCAGTATTGAACAATAAAAATCCAAAACAGAATCCTATAATTTTATAGACATAGCAGCGTTAAAAAAACAGGTTTGTGTCATTATCTTAAATACAAAAATAGTGATTAATAACTAAACATCATTTCAATATAAAAATTTCTTAAATAAGCAAAAATGCAAAATGAACAAAGCACGGAAATCATCAAACGATTCGTATCCATCATACACGAACTTATCGAAGTCGACATTTTGCATGGCAAAAAATCTTTTACGGACCACTACAATATCAACAGATGGAATTTCAACGTACTCTTGCGCGAACCCTGGAGAGAAATTTTCCAGATTAATTGGCTGGCCATCTTGTGCCAAGATTTCGGCGTAAGTGCAGATTGGCTCCTTTTGGGTATTGGGGAACGATACAACATACAAATGTCCCAACTCATCAAAACACTCAAAGAACAAACAAAAGAGGATAGAAAAAACAACGAACTCAGAAAAGCCATTTCGCTACCTCGACGAAAGGTCGGACGCCCCAAAAAAGTGCAACCGAAACAGACGGAATAAATGTGCCAAAAGCAATTATCTGAGCACAAAATGCATAGAATACTAAAAAACGGAAAGCCTTCCAATGCAGGAAGGCTTTCCGTTTTTTAGTATTGGATTATCCCCAAAGACTATTGGTTCAAAATAATAGATGCTTCTTTGGCAAAATACGTGGAAATCAGATCCGCTCCGGCGCGCTTGATACACAGCAGGCTTTCCATCATGCTGGCTTCCCGATCGAGCCAACCGTTTTGCGCTGCCGCATTGAGCATTGCATATTCGCCGCTCACCTGATATGCGCAAACAGGAACGTCGACCGTATTGCGCACTTCACGCAATATGTCGAGGTAAGCCATTGCGGGTTTTACCATGACCATATCGGCGCCTTCCGCAATATCGTCCAAGGTTTCCTTGATCGCCTCTCTCCTATTGGCAGGATCCATTTGATAGGTTTTCTTGTCCTTTGGAACATCCTGCGTATCGACAGGCGCGCTGTCCAACGCATCGCGGAAAGGTCCGTAAAAGCAAGACGCATATTTGGCGGCGTAGCTCATGATACCGACATGGCTGTAACCATTTTCCTCAAACGCTTGGCGGAAAGCCGTTACGCGTCCGTCCATCATATCGCTCGGCGCAACAAAATCTACCCCGGCTTCCGCATGGCTCAAACTCATTTTTGTCAACGCGTCCACCGTAAGATCGTTGTCAATATGACCGTCTTTGATAATGCCGTCGTGACCATAAATCGAATAAGGATCCAGCGCCACATCGCTCATGATGATCATGTCCGGAACGGCGTTTTTGATTTCGCGGATCGTACGCTGCATCAGACCGTTTGGATTCCAGGCTTCCGTCCCAATATTGTCTTTGAAACTATCGTCGCATTTAACGTAAGGATTAATCGCACGCACGCCCACGCTGTACAGTTCCTTCACTTCTTTTACCAATAAATCCAAACTATAACGACAATAACCCGGCATGGACGGAATCTCATGTTTCTCACCTTTTCCTTCCACCACAAAAACCGGTGCCATGAAATCTGCCGGCGTCAATATCGTTTCGCGCACGATCCTTCTGATCGCGTCCGTTCTTCTAAGCGTTCTATTTCTTCTTTGCAAAAACATCTTATTAAGTAAAAATTAAAAAGTAAAAAATTATGATCTATGAACATTGTCTAACGCACCTCAAAAAGCGCTATTCATTTTCCCTCTTCAGCACTACCTCCTCTCCTTCAGGAGAGGACCAGGGTGAGGTTTACTTTCGGACTCATTTCAATTCGAAATCCATTCCTTCGGATGCAGACAAGCATCCTCCAATATAGCTTCTTCCGAACCTGGCGCTGGATGATAGTCGTACTCAAAACGAACCGTCGGCGGCAAACTCATCAATATACTTTCCGTACGGCCGTTGGTTTTCAGTCCGAAAATCGTTCCGCGGTCCCATACAAGGTTAAACTCCGTATAACGTCCGCGCCTTATTTCCTGCCAATATTTGTTTTCCGGCGTATAAGACAATCCCTTTCTTTTATTGACGATTGGAATGTAGGATTCTATCAGTGCGTAACCGCAATCTTTGGCAAAACGCATCCAGAATGCACTGTCTTTTTCTTCCGTCGGACGTTTATGATCATAAAAAATCCCGCCAATACCACGGTTTTCATTATTGCGGTGACGGTTGACAAAATATTCGTCGCATTCTTTTTTCATTTCCGGATAAAAAGAAGCCTCATATTGGTCACACACATTTTTGTAGGATTGGTGAAAATGGCGCGCATCTTCCTCAAACAAATAATAAGGCGTCAAATCGGTACCGCCACCAAACCAACGATCAATTATAGTTCCTTTTTCATCATAGATCTCAAAAAGGCGATAATTGCAATGCATGGTTGGCACAAACGGATTGGACGGATGCAAAACCATACTCAAACCGCAGGCAAACCAACTGTCGCCTTTCATGTCGGGCATCGCGTGGCGCATCATGTCCGTCACTTTTCCAAATACAATAGAAGTATTGACGCCACCTTTTTCAAAAACGTTTCCGTCTTTGATGACGCGCGTTTTGCCGCCACCGCCGCCGTCGCGCGCCCATTTTTCTTCTACGAATTTGGACTTGCCGTCACAAGCTTCCAATGCTGCACAAATATCGTCCTGCAACTGGTCGATGAACGCAATCCAATCGTTTTTAATGGGTCGCAATAAAGTTGAGTTGAGTGTTGCCATAAAATATTAGTTTTCGAAAGCCGCCGCAAAGGAACAATGCGACCGTTTAGATTCCTCATTTTTTTTCTAATATGACAATGAGGTGACGATTTGAAAAGGAAAAAGTAAAAAGGGGAAAGCCAAAAGTGGATTTGCCTTTTTCGCTGTTGTTGGTCGGCGACCAACAACCATTGCATCATTAAAACCCATGGTTCGTGTCCGCACGAACCATTTCCTACCTCAAAAAATCCAATACGGGCTTGATAAAACTTTCCAGATCCTGCATGTGCGGTGCATGTCCGATTCCTTCCAGTTCCACGAGTTTAGATCCTTTTATTAGTTTATGCGTTTTGCGGCCAAGTTCCGGATAATTGCCAAGTTTGTCTTTGTATTGCGGGTATGCCAACATTTTCCCGACAGCGGTTTTGTCTTTTTGACCAATAATCAACAAAGTCGGAACTTTTATTTTTGAAAACTCATAACAAACCGGCTGCTGGATCAGCATATCGTACAACTGCGCCGAGTTCCATGCCAAGCGCGGAAAATCGGGACTCAACGCCGTTCCCGCCTGCACAGTAATGCCTTCGTCATATTCCGGTTTCCATTGATGGTCAAAATAATATTCTTCCTGATACGCACGCATCGTGTTATAGTTTTGTTTCAGTTCCTGTTGGTACCAACCTTCGATCGGCATATATTTTTCGTACAGGCGCCAATCTTCCAAACCGATTGGATCTTCCAATATCAATTTCTTGACACGATCGGGATACATCAACGTCAAACGCGTCGCCAACATGCCGCCCATAGAATGCCCGACAACATTGACTTTGTCAACACCCAAACAGTCCAATAGCGCAATCGTATTGTTGGCCAATAGCGGAAAACTATATTGGATATGTTCTGGTTTGGACGATTTTCCAAAACCAATCTGGTCGAGTGCTATCACCCGAAACCCCTCGCCAACCAAGCGTTTCGTTACATCTTTCCAGTTATTGGCATTAAAGTTTTTACCGTGCAAAAGCAATATAGTCTGTCCGTTGGAAACAGTCGGAAGCACGTCAATATAAGCTTCTTTCAACGTTTCACCCTGTACATGCAGCGTAATATAATGCACCGGAAATGCATAGTCGTAACCTTCGAGATTGATACCTATTGAACGTACTTTTTCCTGCTGCGCATGAGAAACTGAATAGAAAAACAAGCAACAAAATGCCGCGAAAATTTTGGAAAAATGATTCATTGTAAAACGATTGATGAAGCGTCGCAAAGGTATCGACGGAAATCTAAAAGGAATGCGAAAAAGAAAAGCCCGCCGAACGACGAGCTTTTCCAATATAAATATCAATACTGAAGTCGTTTAAAATTTTTTAAGTTTAAGATGAATGCATTCCGCTTTAAATAAATGACGTGATTGCCGCGCTGCGCTCGCAATGACGTTGATTCCCTAAGGTATTCATAAGATTCAAGAGCGTCATTGCGAGGAGGATCGACGAAGCAATCTCGGCCTAAATCTGTGCATAACAGCTAACAATTTCAAAACGTTAAAGTGTTTATGAAGTTGTGGTATTTGAAAAACGTCCGTTTCAATTAACCACAAAAGCAAAATAGTGATTTATAGTTGAATGCTTAACGTCCAGCCACAATTTTATAAACACACTGTTGTACGTTCGTGCTTTGGAAACTAAAGTCACTTTCAATTTAAAAGTTCTTTCAATTCCAACTCCTCATTACCAAATAAATCTAAGATTGCGTTTCTGTCATCATTTGAAATATTTTTATTAGCACCTGCTTTAAGTAACAATTTTATGCATTCCAAGTGACCACTTAGCTCTTTTTTGTCTCCTTCTTTTGCACTATGAACAGCCCACGATAAAGGAGTTCCTTGAAAGTCAATACACTTTTTATTTATGTCAGCATGTGCCTGTATAAGTTTTTCAACTACTTTGGGTCGTCCGCACCAAGCTGCCCAATGTAATGCAGTTCCTCCATGACACCCAGGATGATTAAGCTCAGCACCGTTGTCTATATATAAAATTGCAACTTGGTCAGCATATAGACTTGATGCAGCTACAAGAGGCGTGTCTCGCTTTTCTATTAATTCATCACCATTAATATTTGCTCCAAATTCCAAAAATATTTTTGCAATTTTCACAGCTTCCTCATCAGAATAAGTTTTCGAAAAAACTCCATCACAAATTCTATGTAATGGATGAGCTTTTATTGTATTAACATCGTCGAAAGGAATACCTTCATTAGCAAGGTTTGGGTTTTGCGATAGGCTTAGCCTAATTCTATCGAAATCTTTTGTGTCTATAAGTTTTTTTATTGAAAGTCCCATTACAAATCTTTTAGGCTGCCAAATAGCATGACGCACAACAATTAAATTATTCTCGCACTACGACACCAATCGCGCATTCAACGTAATTTCAAAACTGAACGACTTGCTCACCGGACAGTTTTCCTCGGCATGTTTAGCCAGTGTCTGAAATTCATCTTCGGTGATTCCCGGCACTTTCGCTTCCAATATCAATTCGGAACGTACGATTTTTCCGTTCTCAAAGACGATGGCAGACTGCGTTTTCAGTTCTTCCGGAATATGTCCGGCTTCCGTCAGATTAGCGCTCAACTGCATGGTAAAACAACCTGCATGTGCCGCCGCCAACAATTCCTCGGGGTTTGTCCCTTTCTCCTCTTCGAATCTTGTATGGAAAGAATACGCCGCTCTGTCCAATACACCACTGTCCGTGGTCAGACTCCCTTTTCCTTCTTTGATCGTACCGTTCCATACAGCGGTTGCTTTACGTTTCATATTGTTTGTTTTTAGTTGTTGAAATATAGAACAAAATAACACCACCACGAATTGTTTGGTTGAAAGGTGGCGATTAATTAACAGTTAAACAAGGAATAGTACCGATTGTTTTTCAATAAAGCCTGTATACCTATCTTTTCTTTGAATTCCTAATTGTCATATCGAACGCTTATCCATTGCCACAATGTCAGTTTTCCGTCTTTGGTATTGCCTTTGATTGTACAAAGCAATTTTAACTCAAATCATAAAATCAAACATATTATGGAAAAAGGACAGATCAGGGTACAGACCGAAAACATCTTTCCGATTATCAAGAAGTTTTTATACAGCGAACACGATATCTTTTTGCGTGAACTGGTGAGCAATGCACAGGATGCTTGCCAAAAACTCAAAACGCTGACAGTCAGTGGGGAAAACAAGTCCGAGCTCGGCGATCTGCGCATTGACATAGCAGTGGATGCTACGGCGAAAACGTTGACCATTTCCGACAACGGTATTGGTATGACGTCTGAAGAAGTGGACAAATACCTGAACCAGGTTGCCTTCAGCGGTGCGGAAGAATTTGTACAGAAATACAAAGACGCCAATATCATCGGGCATTTTGGTTTGGGATTTTATTCTGCTTTTATGGTGGCGGACAAAGTGGAAGTTTTCACTAAAAGCTACAAAGAAGACAGCAAGGGCGTGTATTGGTCATGCGACGGCAGCCCCGAATTTGAACTATACGAAATCGACAAGTCCGACCGAGGAACGAAAATCGTTTTGCATATTGGAGAAGATAGTAAAGAGTTTTTGGAAGACAGCAAAATAGAAAGCCTTCTGCAGAAATATTGCCGTTTCCTTCCAATCGCGATTTTCTTCAAAGAAAAACAAATCAACAATACCAACCCACTCTGGACACGCAAACCATCCGAACTTACAGACGAAGACTATAAAAATTTCTACCGCGAACTATATCCCATGGGCGAAACGCCTTTGTTCTGGATTCATCTGAACGTAGACTATCCATTTAAGTTGACGGGAATTTTGTATTTCCCTAAAATAAAACAGTCTTACGAAATACAAAAAGACAAGATACAACTATACAGCAACCAAGTATTCGTAACGGACGAGGTCAAAGAAATAGTACCTGAATTTTTGATGCTATTGCATGGTGTGATCGATAGCCCGGACATTCCTTTAAACGTTAGCCGCAGCTACCTGCAAGGCGACTCCAATGTTCGCAAGATCAACGGTTACATAACCAAAAAAGTAGCGGACAAACTAGACGAAATCTTCCGAAACAACCGCCCGGACTTTGAAGACAAATGGGACAGTCTGGGTATTGTCGTCAAATACGGTATGATCACCGAAGACAAGTTTTTGGAAAAAGCAGAAAAATTCGTCCTGTTGGAAGACGCTACCGAAAAAGTAGATGTTCAGATTGAACCCAAAGAAGGTGCGGAAAACCAGGAAACAAAAATAGTTTCAAAACCGAAATACTATACATTAGAAGAGTACAAAGATGCTACGTCCGCAACACAAACCAATAAAGACGACAAACAAATCATATTGTACACAAGTGATCCAATAGCGCAGGACACCTACGTAAAAGCGGCACAAACAAAAGGTTACAAAGTAGTATTGCTCAACACGCTGATCGACACAGCATTCATCAACAACATGGAAATGAAATGGGACAAAACATCTTTTGTCCGCGTTGATTCCGATATCGTTGACAATCTGATTGACAAGCAAGAACATGCGGAAAGCGTATTGACAAAAGAAGAAAGTGAAAAAATCAAAACTTTGTTTGAAGCGCCAATACCTGAATTGCATGTAACCGTTGAAGTAAAAGGTTTGAGTAAAGACACAGCTCCTGTTATCGCAACACGTCCAGAATTTATGCGTCGTATGAAAGACATGGCTGGCATCGGCGGAGGCATGGCTTCTTTCTATGGCAATCTTCCGGATGAAGTTACATTGACAGTTAATGGCAACCATCCCGTTTATCAGAATATTTTGCAACAAACGGATGAATCCAAACAAAAAGAAAAAATCCACAACTTAACCGATTTGGCGTTATTGTCTCAAGGTTTGTTGAAGGGAGCGCAACTAACAGATTTTATCAGTAGAAGTTTTAATAGAGTGGCACAATAGCATCATTTTGTACGGTTCCGTATTTAAAGAGACCTGTCTTTACAATGCCCCCAAAAGTTAGATACTATTTGGGGGCATTTTTATGGTAAAACACAAGAAACACGGATCCGATTTTAAGCTTCGTTTGGTTAAAGTATGCGCGCTAATCGGATTTTGTATAAGCACTAGCAACATTACCGTTCAAACCGGATTTTCTGTTCTTTTTGTACACAATATTGATCAATGCATTACTGCCCGCATCGTATTCCGCAGAAGGATGTGGAATGATTTCTATTGATTGGATATCTTCGACCCGCAGATTTTTCAAGAAAATAGTAAGATCGTCACCGGAGAATTGCAACCACCGTCCGTCTACCATGACTCTATACACCAGATTGTCCATTGATAGAAATTGCCCCCACATTATTGACAAAATATCCGAACACTAACCGTAACAAACCCGAACAAAAAAAACGATTCTTTCGAATCGCTTTTTCCAATAAGTCATTTAGCCATTTACATCAGTCCGCGATGTCGCAGCATCGGCTCAATATGGGGGCGGTGCCCAGTCAAACTATAAAACATTTGATTGTACTCTTCTGTATTTCCTTTTGACAAAATCTTGTCTCTGTACAGTTGTCCGTTTGCGCGTGTCAAACCGCCATTTTGTTGAAACCATTCAAATACGTCATTGTCCAGCATTTCCGCCCATTGATAAGCGTAGTAACCAGCACAATAACCATTTCCCCAAATGTGTTGAAAATAGGAACTACGATAGCGCGGTGGCACTTGTGGAATCTTCAAACCTGTAATTTCCAATGCTTGTGATTCGAAATCGTCAACATTTTTCACTATTTTATCGGCAGGTAGGGAATGCCACTGCATATCCAATTGTGAGGAAGCAAGCAGTTCAGTCAAGGCATATCCCTGATTGAATGTGGAAGCCCTTTTTATTTTGTCAATCAAGGTTTGCGGCATTCTTTCTTCCGTCTGGAAATGCAACGCATAGTTGTTCAGTATCATATCATCCAAAGCCCAATGCTCATTCATCTGCGAAGGCAATTCAACAAAATCGCGCGCCACTGCAGTACCGGACAAACTAGGATATTGTTGATCCGCAAAAAATCCGTGCAACGCATGTCCAAATTCATGAAACAGTGTCGAGACATCATCATAACTAAGCAAACAAGGTTGTCCTTCTATTGGTTTTTTATAGTTGCAAACATTGTATATAACGGGCTTTTGTTTCAGCAAATGCGATTGCACAACGATATTGTCCATCCATGCTCCGCCTGATTTATTGTCTCGTTTGTAGGGATCAAAATAAAACAAACCCAAAGCACTTCCATCTTCTTCAAACAATTCATACACTTGCACATCTTCATGGTAAACCGGAAGGTCCAACCGCTTCTTAAACAGGATGCCATACAGCTTTTCCGCCGCGAAGAAAACACCTTTCTCCAATACATTACTGAGTTCGAAATAGGGTTTTATTGCTGATTCTTGCAGATCGTATTTTGCTTTACGAACCTGTTCTGCATAGAAATTCCAGTCGTACGCTTCCAGTTGGAAATTTGCGTTTTGCGTATTGATCAGTTCTTGTATAGTTGCAGCCTCTTGTTTTGCTTTTGTCTTTGCAGGTTCAATCAATTGTTTCAAAAAAGCTTGCACATTTTCCGGCGTTTTCGCCATTTGATCCAGCAAACTCCATTCCGCGAAATTCCTGAAACCCAACAAACTCGCCCGTTCCGAACGGATTTGTGCTAGTTCCAATACAGTTGCATACGTATCGTTTGCATCTTTTTTTCCGGTTCTGTTCCAGCTAGTTTCAAATAGTCGCTGACGTATCTGCCGGTTGGACAATTGCGCCAATATCGGCTGCTGCGTCGTGTTGGTTATAGTCAACAAATATTTTCCGTCGTACCCAGCGTTGGTCGCTTCATTTTTTGCGGAAAGTATTTCATCCGCCGAAAGCCCCGCCAGTTCTTGTTCTACATCCACCAATACAAATGTTTTTTTCGCAGCGGCGATCAATTTTGTATTGAACTGCGTCATAAGCAAAGCTTCTTTTTCGTTCAAAACTTTTAATTGTTTTTTCTTTTCGTCCGAAAGGTTTGCGCCCGCCAATACAAATTTTTCATAGTAAAAATCCAATAGTCGCGCAGACTCTTTGTCCAATGCCAATTTTGTTTTTTGTTCAAGCAAAACCTTCACGCGCTGAAACAATTTGTCATTCAAAAAAATAGCGTCGCGCTGCGCCGCCAATTTAGGTGCAATTTTTTCTTCAATATCCTGCAAAACCGCATTAGTATTGGCATTGGACACACTAAAAAAAATCGCGCAAACACGATTCAATATCGTTCCACTTTTTTCCAAAGCGACCAAAGTATTGTCAAACGTAGGCGTAGCTTGGTTTTCAGCGATTGCCTTTATTTCCGCTTGCTGTTCTTCAATTCCTTTTTCAAAAGCCGGCAAATAATGTTCGTCCTTAATCAAATCAAACGGCGGCGCTTGATAAGGTAAACTACTTTTTTCCAATAATGGATTTATAGTAACGCTTGTCATAGTAAAGTTTTTGAGGACAAATGTCCCGATTATTTAATAATTAGGCTAGACTAAAATAGTTAAAACCTTTATTTGTCAATACATTCCGTCATCGAATACAACATTTCTAACCTTATAGATTTGTGAAAGTCATTTTCCTATTATCAAATTATTCAGACCTTTATCTCTACAAAAACATATTTATTATGTCTATCAAAAAAACACTTACGATTGCGGGGTCCGACACGAGCGGAGGCGCAGGACTGCAAGCCGACCTGAAAACATTTCAGGAATACGGCACTTTTGGGTTGACCGCCATCACCTGCATCGTCACAATGGATCCCGACAACAACTGGAAACATTCCGTCACCCCAATATCAGCCGAACTCGTACGCGAACAATTAAAAATCGTGCTTTCCGGCGCGCCGATCAACGCCATGAAAACCGGTATGCTCGGCTCGGTCGACATTATAAAAGTTGCAGCCAATGCAATCCGGGAAGCGCAACTCAAAAATGTCGTTATCGATCCGGTAATGATCTGCAAGGGCGACGACGAAGTATTGCAGCCCGACAGCGCCGCGGCCATCCGCGATTTGCTGATTCCGTTGGCAACGGTCACTACGCCCAATCTTTTTGAAGCCGGTCAATTGTCTGGTCTGGGTACACCGAAAAATGTAGATGAAATGAAAACCGCCGCCAAAAAAATACGCGAACTCGGCGTTCCCAACGTCGTCGTCAAGGGCGGAAAAGCACTGGCAGGCGACACCGCAATCGACCTGTTTTACGACGGCGTGGATTTCACACTATTGAAAGCGCCCAAAAACGCCAACAGTTTCAACCACGGCGCAGGCTGCACTTTTGCCGCGGCGATTACGGCTGGATTGGCAAACGGGCTGAGCGTCGACAAATCGGTAGAAAAAGCAAAAGCCTTCGTCACGGCCGCGATTACGCATGGTTTCGAGTTTAATCAATTCATCGGAACCGTTTGGCACGGCACTCACAATAGGTTATAACTAAAAATACGGAAGCTCGATTCGTGACCGATCTTTTTTGCAAAAATGTTTTAGCAAAAAAGATCGGTTTATAGTTGTAGCCGATGCACAAACCATTTTGCAAATGAACATTTGTAAATAATTTGAAAAGTTTATGTTACTTTCGGCTGCTTAAAACCAATCATCTTAAACGAAAATAAATGGCAAGTTTCAGCAACTCGACGAATGTCCAGCCATCGCAAAACGTAGCACCCGGCAAAAGTTACGCCGTGCCGCTCGTCACCCTGACGGTACTTTTTTTCATGTGGGGCTTTATCACCTGTATGAACGACATCTTGATTCCTTACCTGAAAAAACTGTTCACGCTCAACTACACGGAATCGATGCTCGTGCAAATGTGCTTTTTCGGCGCGTATTTCATCGGTTCGTTAATCTATTTCATCATTTCCGTAACGAGCGGCGACCCGATCAACAGAGTCGGCTATAAGAAAGGGATCATTTTCGGGATTCTGCTTTCCGCTGTTGGTTGTTTGTTATTTGTTCCAGCGTCGTCCGCAGCATCGTACGGATTATTTTTGACGGCATTATTTGTATTGGGTTTGGGATTTACCGTTTTGCAGATTACGGCAAATGCCTACGTCACCTTATTGGGCGCACCGGACACGGCATCGAGCCGACTCAATATGACACAGGCTTTCAACTCGTTGGGAACGACGCTGGCGCCGATTATTGGCGGTTATTTGGTTTTCAATATTTTCAAAAACGCCGACGGAAGCCTTTCCAACGAAGCAACCAAAATTCCTTACGTCGCGTTTGCGGTCATATTGGTATTGGTGTCGTTGATCATTTCCCGCGTAAAACTTCCGGAATTTAACCTTGCCACAAACGAAACGGAAGCCACTTCCACGGAAGGTTTGGGTGCGCTCAAATTCATGAACCTGAAACTCGGCGTATTGGGCATTTTCTTTTATGTCGGCGCGGAAGTCGGCATCGGCAGTTTGATGATTTCCTATATTGAGCATTCGTTGGGACTGAACGAAGACGCGGCAAAAGGTTATTTGGCTTTGTATTGGGGCGGTGCGATGGCAGGTCGTTTCATGGCGTCTTTTGCGTTTAACAAAGATATTGCAATGGGCAAACGCATCTTTTATATGGTATTGGTCTGCACGGGCATATTGGGACTCTTGTATTATATCTCAGGTTTGGAATGGGGGCAAATGTCCTTTTTCGCCTTGATGATGGCAGTCAATATCATTGGATTTATATTGGGCAAATCGAGCACGTCTTTTTCTTTGGCGCTGTTTGCCGTTGTCAATATCATATTGGTCGGCGTAGGTTTGATGGCGCCGGCGGAGATGTCCGTACACATGTTGCTGGGAATCGGCTTGTTCAACTCGATTATGTTTTCCAATATCTACACGTTGGGAATTGCAGGTTTGGGTAAATATACCAGCCAAGGTTCTTCCCTATTGGTCATGGCGATATTGGGCGGGGCCGTTTTGCCGATGCTGCAAGGTATCATGGCAGACAAAATTGGCTTGAAAGCATCCTATATCGTTCCTGTTTTGTGCTACGTTTATATTGCGTTTTACGGACTTTGGTGCCGCAAAATGAAAATCGCGGATTAGAAAACTGTTGCGTTTTTATATTGACAAAGTGCCGATTTTCAGTTTTGAAAACCGGCACTTTGTTTTATTGACACAAGAAAAACAAGCTTATTGTTTCGTATTTACTTCTTCCTTCAGCAACAATTCGCGAACCGATCGACGGCATACACTTTTTTGGGATTGCGCACCTGAGCCTGCAACGAATAGCTAAATTTGGGAACGAACTGCACCAAATAAGCATCCTGCAAATACGAGAAATATTCTAACAAAGTACTCGTCGCTTTTATATTGAACAGTGAGGTCAGTTTGGTCGCTGAAACGGGTTTTCCTATATTGGAGATAAAGTAAACCAGCCAAACGCGGATCCTCAAAATTCAAAAACAAAGACGCACCCGAAACGCTAGGCAACAACTGTCGCAACAACGTACTTTTCCACAACGGCGAAGGTCCGTGATGACACAGGCAAAACCTTCGTGCAGCTTTAATGTTGACAGTTTTTTACTTTTTACGCCGTCGATTTTTTTGAGCCAAGCCTCGTCTTGGACATCTATCTCTTTGGCTATTGCGCTTTATCAGCTCCTTATATTCGATACAGAATATAGTTTCATTCGACAACAAACAACGACTTCGTTTGATAATATCAAACAACTTTATTTTACAACATCAAACAATCTATTAAAATAGAGCAATATTACGCCAATGTAAACGCAGCGTTATGTTTGTTTAAACTCAGGTTTTACATGCTTTTCATGTAGAAATTACTTCTAATTTTAAGAAAAAAAATGAAACACATCCTTCTCTCCTGCGCAGTAGCTTTGGGCATTTCGGCATTCAGCAACGTTGCATTTTCCCAAAACAAATACGGATCTTCCTTTTACAGCGGCAATTGGGAATTTGAGGTCAAGGATGTTCCGCAAGAAGTGTCCGGCGTGCTCAATTTCAAACCCAGCGGCGATTCATTGTCCAGCTATTTCGTGAGCGGAATTGACGGCGACACGATCCACGTAGACAAAGTCAATATTGCTGACACCAGCGTAACCTTGTATTTCACGGCAATGAACCAAGATATTACGCTAACGCTTCATCCGCAAAACGACCACCAAATGGACGGTGTCGTCATGGGCATGTATCCAATACTCGTCGAAAAGAAAAACGATTAACCGAATATTGTACTTTTGCGCCATTACTGTTAAACGAAAAACAATGGCATCTTCCAACAAGAGGCTGTGGATGTACTATATCCCGGCGCTACTTTGGCTCATTTTGATTTATGTATTGCTGACCTTACCGGGCAAAGACTTTGAAGATTCTCCATTCGAAGGCATTCCTAATTTCGACAAAATCGTCCATATGGGACTTTTTGGCGCACAGGTGTTCTGGCTGTGCCTTCCCTTGGCTAAAAGATACAAGCCCAACGCGTCCATATTGGTTTGGCTCACGATTGCGGTAATCGTGTTTGGTATATTGATGGAATACGTCCAGAAATATTTCACCGTGGACCGCAGTTTTGACTGGACAGACATGGTGGCCGATGGCGCTGGTGCCGTATTGAGCTATTGCTGTATGCGCTACATTTTCAGGCAATACCAGAAAAAACATCCTGTAAATTCAAGCCCAAGTTTCACCTAAATCCAAATCCTGTTGCCTTATCTTTGGCAAAAATCCATATCAAGATCCATGAAAGTACGTCATGTCGCGCTGATTATCATCGCTTTGTTGCTGATAGACCAAATCATCAAAATATACATCAAAACCCATTATTTCCTCGGAGAAGAGCATAACGTATTGGGCAACTGGTTTCGCCTGCATTTCATCGAAAACGAAGGAATGGCGTGGGGCATGAAATTTGGCGGCGACTGGGGCAAAATGGCGTTGACCTTGTTCCGTTTGGTAGCCGTCATCTGGGGTTGTTTTTACATCAAAAAAATCGTTGCGGAACAGCAGCACAAAGGTTTCTTGATATGCGTTGCATTGATTTTTGCGGGTGCGGCGGGCAACCTGATCGACAGCATGTTTTACGGATTGATGTTCAACGAAAGCGATCCTTATATGCGAAACCTTGCTACGCTGTTTCCACATGGAGGCGGTTATGCGTCCTTTTTGCATGGACGCGTCGTCGACATGTTTTATTTCCCGCTTATTGACACGGCTTTGCCGACTTGGGTTCCGTTTTGGGGCGGACAAAGGTTTACGTTTTTTGACCCTGTTTTCAATTTTGCGGATGCGTGCATTTCTGCCGGTGTCATCATTTTGATATTGTTTCAATCCAAATTTTTCCCAGCGAAAAAAGAAGAAAGCAAAACGGAAATTTCCACCAACTAATCATTCCAACATGAAAAGCATCGCCGTCTTTTGCGGTTCTAGTTCGGGTACGAAAAACATCTTTTCCGAACAAACCTACCAACTCGGAAAAACATTGGCTGAAAATCAAATCACGTTAATCTACGGCGGCGCAAAAGTCGGACTAATGGGTGCAGTCGCGGATGGCTGTTTGGACAATGGCGGAAAAGCGATCGGCGTTTTGCCTTATTTTTTGCAGCAAAAAGAAGTTGGGCACGACCACTTGACCGAACTTATCTTGGTCGACAACATGCACGAACGCAAAATGAAAATGAACGAACTCGCGGAAGGCGTCATCATGCTTCCCGGCGGTTTCGGCACGTTCGAAGAGTTTTTTGAAATGTTGACTTGGGCGCAGCTCGGCCTACACAAAAAACCGATTGCCATATTGAACATTGACGGATTTTACGACCAACTTTTGCAGATGATGGACAATATGGTGCACTGTGGTTTTGTGAAAGAAACGCACCGCGAGACCGTTTTGCACGACGCCAGCATTCCGTCTTTACTTGAAAAAATGAAAAACTACCAAGCCCCAGAAACGGGTAAATGGATAAGAAACAATCAAGTATAAAAGAAGGGAAATACGCGCATCAGCCAAGAAACAATCCAACAAAAAAGGTTCGTGCACTTGCACGAACCTTTTTTAAAAAGAGAACAAAAACGACTATTCTCCAATCTCCAGCAACCAACCTTTCCCAGGTTCTACGCGGATCGCATCGTTAATGCCAAACGTTTTTGCAGGTTGAAAATCAGTCATTTCGTGTGCCGTGATTTTCGCTTTGGAAGGATCGATATTGAGCTGTTTCCAGTCGATATTTAGGCGAAAATCGATTGTTGTTGGCGCCCAAGAAGCCAACGCCACCAATACTTTTTTGTCTTTTTTGTAGATCGTCGCAGGCACATTTGGATTGTCCGTTTTGACAGGATTGTTTTTTATCCAATAGCCGATCATTTTTGAACCTTGCATACCGAAACTATCCCACACTTTCCATATTGGACGCGGATCACGTGAATCGTCCCACAGCAAACGACTCGTCATGCCGTATAGCAATCCGCGCCATTGGTTGCCCCCATTTTGCAGCATTTCGCCCATCAACCCAAACGGAATCCCCGAAATTTCCGTCAGGTAAAAATCCGGCGTATTGTTTTCATAGTCGAAATTTTCGCCAAACCACAATCTGTTTAAATAAGGGAACAGTTCAAGATAGAGATTAGCGCTATTGTTAAAGCCATCCCGTTTGTTGTATTGATTGGCGGAATGCAGATCGATAAGCCCAGGATGACCATTTTTCGTCAATACACGTTTGATACGCTTCATGATCGTGCGGTCAAACGCAACATCATCCAGATAAATGCCGTCAATCCCGATATTTTGCGTCAACCAGTCCATCCCTTCCACATAATAGTTGTGCCAACGGCTCATGCCGCTGTTAATAATCGCCGCGTCATTTGCCTCTGGTGTGTACCAAGCCGCAATATAACCCGTGTCGAGATGTTCCTGCAACCAGGAATAACCGCCGCTTTTCCCATCCGAAAAAATCTCGTGTCCCAAACTCGACAACGCCGGCAACTCGTAAGCCCTGTTGGACAATTCGCGTACGGTATTGTAGATTTTCACTTGCAAACCTTGCGCGTGCGCACTGTCAATATAAGCTTTCATCGCTTTCGTTTGGACGAAAGGATAATTGATGTACGGATTGATCGGCGTTCCTTGATGGATATTGATTACCGTCGCGCCCAAAGCTTTTGCCGTATCAACGTTGATATATTTGTGGACAAAACGGGACGACCATTGAAAATCGGTGTCAAGCGTATGAAACGGTGTCGCGATCAAGCGGAAATTGTAATACAAAGTATCGCCTTTTTTCATGTCGCGCGCACCGCTGTAACCATTGACCAAAACGGAACTTCCTTTTCGGAAAATGTCAATACCGCCCTTCGTTCCATTTGACCAAGAATCGGGCAATACCAATGGTTTTTGCTGATAAAAATTGGTATTGAGCGGACGCGAATAATGCTGGTCGCGCAACGAAAACTGTATTCCGGCGTTCACCGTTCCGACCCAGGCGCCGTCTTGGTTTTTGTTGGCCACGTCCCATTTCCACAACGTAGAATCTTTGCGGTAGCCGCCTTTGTTGCCAAGCCCCATCACATATTCCGCCTTGTCGGGCGTAATCGGCAGGTGCAGACAAATATCTTTCAAACCAATATCCTGCAACGCGATGAACCTGACCGTAAAATCCATGAACCCGTCAAATTCCAAATGCGCCTGTACGTCCATTTTCATTTCCGGCGAAAGGCTAAACGTATTCCAAGCTATTGTACCGGCGGACTTTTCGGTAAAGTTGATATTGTTGGTCGTGAATTTGATTTCCTTGTTGTCCGCTTTTCGGATATGGAAATGAACCGGTTCGATCAACAGTTTGGTCGCTGCAGTATCGATGCCCGTCATCTCCGGCGTGAAATACGACGTGATCTGCGCAGGGAAACCCGTCGGCGCAATATCGACAGAACGGCCCAACAAATGAATCGTATTGCCGTCCATTTTTAGCGCGGTATAAGGCGCGACGACGTCATTTTTTTCCGCCAAAGTAGAATTCAGCCAAGCCAGGCGCGTCTGTTTCCACGGCTCGTCGACGCCATGATTTTGCGCCGTTTTGTCCAATATGTTCAGGTTGAGAGGAATCGATTTTTCTGGTGCGTTTCCCGCCTTGACCAATACGGAACCTTTATAATTTCCAGGAACGGCGTTTTCGGGAATGGCGATGGTGCACCACATCGGCTGAATCTGTCCTTTCGGCACATTCACTTCCAAAGTTTCGGGAACGCCGACCCAATTGACGCCGCTGTTGTTGATGCATTCCATTTGTTGTTTGGACAAAATATTTCCCTTGTCGTCTTTCAAGTCAGAAAACGCGACAACCACGTTTCTCAACGTATCGTTCTGCGAATAAACGCCAAGTTGGTACGCAAAATTTTCACCCTTCATGGCATTGTCCGCAAATACGTTCCGAACGCCTTTTTGCCCCCAGCGGTACGGAAAATCGTAGCGCATACGAATAGGATGTTCGCGGTCCTCCGCAAACACAACGTACGGTTCGGATCGGTGCGCCGCCAATAAGGTTTGCGTTTCCTTTTGAGTGGCGACGATTTCCATCGGGTAAAAACTATTGAAAGCATTGACGGACTGAAGCGCAAGAGCGTTTGAAATAGTCGCTTTTTCTTTTTTTGCTTTTTTCAACCAAGACGTTTTCGCGGTATTGGTCGGTGCATAATATTCCGCCGTTGGATAATATGGACTGCCTTTTTGACGATAAGGCATGTAATAAATGTAATAATCGCCAGCTCCCGAAACCGGTTCGAAATAAACCGTTCCTTTTTCGCGCGAAAAATCTTCCTGCACTACATTGTAAATGCGCTGGTTCGTTTTGCCGTCCACTACGAAAACCATTTTGTTTTCGGGATGAAAATCGCGGCGGCGCCACGGAATGACAACTTTGGCTACATCACTTTTTGCATTGACGTGCACCAATATGCGGTGATTGCCCAACGAGTCGTAAGCCCACGGCGTCGATGCATTGGTAAATTTCAATTCCTGTGATTGGGCGGACAAGCTCATGGCGCACAATGCAGCTGCGCAAAACAATATTTTCTTCATGGTAAAACGCTAAAAATTCGGCTTCTAAGTTAAGTGAAAACTTTTTGCCGAGCGGAGCAATCGGTTGCGGATTGTCTTTTTTTTTACAAAAATGCAGGAAGTTTCAAAATTTGTTAACCTTGCCTATATCGCAACGGAATATTTCAAAAAGACAAAAGCGTGGTTATATCAAAGAATTAACGGTAATGTGGTGAACGGCAAAGCAGCCAGATTTACAAATGAGGAATTGAAGACTTTGAAATTTGCATTGGACGATATTTCAAAAAAACTTGGATCCTTCTCTGTTTAGGATAGTCGCCATTTATTGCAAAGCCCCGAATCTGATTCAAATTCGGGGCTTTCATTTTATTACCACTTTCCTAAAACAAAAAGAGAAGACCTATTGATCTTCTCTCCCACTATTCAAAAACCGTAATATTTTATACTAAACAGCTTCCGCGACGACTTCCTTTACTTCCGGAATCATACGCTTCATCATGCCTTCAATACCGGCTTTTAACGTAATCATGGAAGAAGGGCAACCGCTACAGCTACCTTGCATCATCAAGTTGACTTTTCCGTCCTCGTAGCTTTTGAACTGGATGGCGCCTCCGTCCATTTCTACTGCAGGACGCACATAGTTGTCCAACAATTCTTTGATTCTTTTGACCACGTCGTCATCGTCGGCAGCAACTTCATTGCCGTGCTCAACTTTGATTTTAGCGACTTCGTCTTCCAATACGATCGGCTGTCCAGCTTCAATATAATCTTTCAAAAACTGCTTTACGGTCGGGATGACATCCTGCCAGTCTTCCGTATCCGCACTTTTGGTCAACGTCACGAAATTGCTCGCGATAAATACGCTTTTGATAAAAGGAAATCCAAACAATTCCTTAGCCAACGGGGACGCCGCGGCATTTGTTTCGTCTTGGAAATCAATGCTTTTCCCAGGATACAAAAGTTTATTAGCCACAAACTTCATCGTTTCCGGATTGGGAGTCATCTCCGTATAAATGCTAATGATTTGGTTACCAGTCGTCATCATAATCTTATAAATTTCCAATTACAAAAGTAAATCATTTGTCTGGAAAGATACGATGATTTTTGCCAAACGCATTTTTCGACAGAAAAATGACGAAACCTAAAGTAAGTTGGCTATGTACTAAGCGACTATACTCGAGATTTCAATATATAAAGCATCTTCCAATTCATGCGCTAGCGACGAAAACGCAATACCAATCCTATCATCAAAATCCACCAATATATCAATGTCACTATGTTCGTCATAATCGCCGCGTGCATACGAAGCCAACAGCCCCATTTCCGAAATAGGATATTTTCTTTCCAACTCCGCTTTTTTGGCTTTCAGAATGTTCAATATGTCTCCGGTAGTGTACATCTTCTAACAGAGTTATTAAAAAGCCTCCATCAGTAATGAGATTTTCGGCAAGAAAAATTGCACTGAGTATTTACCTTTGCGCCATGCATCCAAAAGATATTGCGATTCAGGATTACACTTATACACTTCCTGACGAACGCATTGCGAAATACCCTCTCCCACAGCGCGACGCGAGCAAACTATTGATATTTGATTCGGGCAATCCAATACAGGAAAGTACGTACGCACATATTGCCGACTATGTTCCCGAAAATTCTTTTTTGGTTTTCAACAATACAAAAGTCGTGGAAGCGCGCATTTTTTTCCAAAAATCGACGGGTTCGACGATCGAGATTTTCTGTCTTGAACCCGACGATCGCTATTCGGATATTACGTCCGCGATGTTGGAAACGGGCGCAGTTTATTGGAAATGCCTTGTCGGCGGTGCCAAAAAATGGAAAGAAGGCCCACTTTCCCGCACATTTGACGGGCCAAACGGCTTGGTCGAACTTTCCGTTGAAAAAGTCGAAAAACGCAACGATTATTTTCTGCTGCATTTATATTGGAACGACTCGACACTTTCGTTTGCAGAGGTTTTGCATCATGCTGGCATCATTCCGCTGCCGCCTTACCTGAACCGCGAAACGGAAGTTTCGGACAAAGAACGTTACCAAACGGTCTACGCCCAATATGACGGTTCGGTCGCTGCGCCGACGGCGGGTTTGCATTTCACGGAAAATGTATTGGACAGCCTGAAACAAAAACATTGCGCCTACGATTTCGTCACTTTGCACGTCGGCGCGGGCACGTTCAAACCCGTCAAGGCGGAACTCATGTCCGAACACGAAATGCACTATGAAGCAATGGATATTTCGTTGAATTTTCTCCAAAATCTCCACGCCGCGCTTTCCTACAACCGCAATATCATCACGGTAGGTACGACGTCGATGCGCACGGTCGAAAGTCTATATTGGATCGGCGTGCAAGCCTACAACAATACATTGGAACCGCTGCATATTGAAGTGCAGCAATGGTTTCCGTACGAAAACCTGTCCAATATTACCGCGCAGCAATCCATCGAAAGCCTGATTTTCTGGATGCAAAAAAACAATATCGAACGTTTATTTGCACGTACGCAAATCATCATCGCGCCCGGTTACGAACTGAAAATCGTCAATGGTTTGGTTACTAATTTCCACCAATCGCAATCGACGTTGATATTGCTGGTTTCGGCCGTCGTCGGCGGTCGTTGGAAATCGATTTACCAATATGCGATGGAACACGATTTTCGCTTTTTGAGTTACGGTGACGGCAGTTTGTTGTGGAAGAAAAAGCGGGAAAAGTAGCGTTCACGCCCAATACATGATGATATTGGTGCGCTACGCAACACTAACAACGGCGAAGCAAAACGCAGTGAATCGTAGTGTCTTTCAATCGTTGTGGTTTATTGTCCATATAAATCTATCAACAATTTCGATTAAATTACATAACAACTATACAAAAACACACAATATGAAAAAGCTTGGTTTACTCGGTGGGATAAGTTGGGTTTCGACGCAGGATTATTATCGCTATATCAACGAAGGCGTCAACGAAAAAATGGGCGATTTGAATTATGCAGAATGTATCATTTATTCCGTTAATTTTCAGGAAGTCCACGACAACAACAGCCGCGACGATTGGAACGCCAATTTCAAACTGTTTTCCGCAGCTTGCGACAACTTAAAACGCGCTGGTGCGGAAGGAATTGTTTTGTGTGCCAATACAGCTCACCTCATTGCCGACAAAATCCAGCAACACGTTCAGCTTCCGCTGATCCACATAGCTGTGGCGACAGCCGAAACCGTACGACAACAAGGACTTAAAAAAATTGGACTTTTAGGTACGCAGTTTACGATGGAACGCAGCTTTTTCAAGGATAAACTTTGGGAAAAAGGAATCGAAACGATCGTTCCGACAACAGAAGAAAGAGCTTACATTGTTCAAACATTGGACGAAGAACTACACAAAGGCGTTTTCCTGGAATCCACTAAAAATGGCTACTTGCACATTATCAACAACCTTATCCAAAACGGTGCAGAAGGAATCATATTGGGTTGCACGGAAATTCCCATGTTGCTCAAACCAGAAGAAATTTCCGTTCCGGCATTTGACACGACGCGCATACATGCACAAGCTGCGGTTGATTTTGCGTTGAGCTAGCATTTCTTCTCCATTGTTGATGTTATCACCAACAATTAATTATTGTACATTATAGAATCGTTGGCGATAACACCAGTGACGGCGGAAAAAGAGGTTCGCACTGACACAAACCACGGGAACAAGCAAAGGAAGACCTATCCGATCTTCCTTTTCCAATATTCAAAAACTTCCATCTTAATTTCCATACAAACCCGCCAACTTATCTCCCAGCTCGTCCACTTTCAGATCACGCGCGACAATTTTGCCGCTAGGATCGACCAGGAAGTTTTGCGGAACGGAGACAATACCGTATTTACGACCAACGGCATTGTTCCAAAACTGCAAGTCCGAAACGTTTTGCCAAGGCAGTTTGTCGGTGGCGATAGCCTCGAGCCAATTGTCTTTTTCGCCAGGCTTATCCAAAGAAACGCCCAATACGTTGAATCCTTTTGAATGGTATTTGTTGTACAACTCAACCAAACCGGGGTTTTCGGCACGGCAAGGGCCGCACCAACTCGCCCAAAAATCGACCAATACATAGTTGCCGCGGAATGACGACAACGCAACCGGATTGCCCAATGTATCGTTTTGGACAAAATCGGGAGCGACGCCACCAACCGGTGCCATTTTCGCCATACGAATCAGCTGTTGAAATTTCTGCCCGTCGCGAGACGACTGCACGTCGGAAGGCAGTGCGGCAAACAACTGCGCCGCATCATCCGGATGTTTGATATTGACGCCTTCGTATTGCTGCAATGCAAACAACGCGATCGGCGAGTTCGGATTTTGTTTGGCATAATTACCGTAAATATCCGCCGTCATTTTTTGCTTGATACCGTTGATTTGTTTGGCAACTTGTACTTGTCCAGCTTTGTTTTTTGCCTGGCTGTAGGTTTTATATTGATCCATCAGCGGCGCAATCTGGTTTTGATAAGGCGTTGCTGCCTGTTGGATTTTTTTAAATTCGTCGTTCGCCTGCGAACCCGTCACCGTCGCGTTGGCAAAAGTTCCATTGCTGACGACATTGATATTGCCCGGTTCGAGAAACACGGTCAATACATCGGTAGACATATCGGTTTTTCCGTCGCCGTTTTTGTAACGAACGTACATATCGGCACGGACCGGACCGGAAATCAAACCGTCAAATTGGTATTTGCCGCCTTTCACGGCCACGCTGTCCATGTAGTTTTGTTCGCGGTACGGATAGTACAGCAATACGCGATCGGCCTGCTGCGTCAAGTTGTCGAGTTTTCCTTCGAGCCTGAACGGCTTTTCGTCCTGCGCCATCGCGGCGACAGGAAAAAGCAAAACCGCCAGCACTTTTCCTATTAAACTAAATTTCATGGTTATTGTTTTTTCTGATAAATACGAACATTCCAAATAAGGACAAGTTTAACGCAATCCATACAAATTGGCGTTAAATCCTACAATTTTCGTACGTGCAAGATACATATTGCGGTAAGATTTGTCCCTTAAAAAAAGCCGAAATCTTTTATTCTTTCCGTTTTCAGGCTTTGGATAGTAACTTCGCGCACGTATGGAATGACAATTATTTTAATATCCATTTTTGAGCAATAGAATATAAAATAATCCGAGATTGCCGCGCCTAGCTCGCAATAACGGCAAAACGCTGGGATTTTAACGAAAATGAAGTGCAGCATGATCCATAAAACAATATAGTTTTCCTTTGTTTTTAAAATTAAAAACTTGAAATAGCTTCCTTATCGCGCAACAATCATCATTTACAACACTTTTTGTTTTTTACTTTTTACTTATAAAAATGTACACATACGAATCGAGCAAATCGGCATTTGAAAGAGCACAGCAAAGCATTCCCGGCGGCGTCAACTCGCCCGTCCGCGCCTTCAAAAACGTCGGCGGAACACCCATTTTTTTGGAAAAAGCCCAAGGCGCTTACCTCTACGATATTGACGGCAACCCATACATCGACTTCGTCGGATCTTGGGGACCGATGATATTGGGACACGCCTACGCTCCCGTCATCGAAGCCGTGCAAAAGAAAGCAGAATCGTCCACCTCTTTCGGCGCGCCCACCATATTGGAAACCGAAATCGCCGAACTCATCAAATCGATGGTTCCCGGCGTGGATCTTGTCCGCATGGTCAACAGCGGCACGGAAGCCTGCATGAGCGCGATCCGCTTGGCGCGTGGCTATACGGGACGTAACAAATTTGTCAAATTTGACGGTTGCTATCACGGTCACGCCGATATGTTTTTGGTTAATGCGGGCAGCGGTGTCGCGACGTTGAACATCCAACAAGTTCCCGGCGTAACGGCAGGAACGAGCAACGACACACTGATCGCCACTTACAACGATCTTGACGCCGTGGCAAAATTATTTCAGGAAAATCCCGGCGAAATTGCAGCGATCATCATCGAACCTGTCGCGGGCAATATGGGTTGTGTATTGGCGAAAGAAGGTTTTTTGGAAGGCCTGCGCAAAATATGCGACGACAACGGCGCCCTGTTGATTTTCGATGAAGTGATGACCGGTTTTCGTCAGGCAAAAGGCGGTGCGCAGGAACGCCTCGGCATTCAAGCAGACATCGTGACTTTCGGAAAAGTAATCGGCGCGGGACTTCCCGTCGGCGCATTTGCAGGACGCTACGAAATCATGTCGCATATTGCGCCTTTGGGCAATGTGTACCAAGCGGGAACATTAAGCGGTAATCCATTGGCAATGGTTGCTGGCTACACTTTGCTGAAAGAACTGAACGAACATCCGGAACATTACGAGCAACTCAACAGCAAAGCGGAATACCTAAAAGAAGGTGTCTTGTGCATTTTTGGCGAAAGGAATATTCCCGTACAAGTCAACCAAAAACAGAGCATGATGAGTTTGTTTTTCAATAGCGAACCCGTCGTGGACTTTGCCACTTCCGCAAAATCGGATCATGCGACTTTTTCCAAATTCTTCCACGCGTTGCTGAAAAGAGGTGTTTATTTGCCGGCTTCCCAATATGAAAGCTGGTTCCTAAGCAACGCATTGACGTATGAAGATCTGGACAAAACCATATTGGCGATGTCGGAAAGTTTGGATGAGATTTTTAAATAAAACTTTTTTAACCACCACGGCAAAACGGCACGAAGAAACACAACGTTGTGAATCGTAGTGGCGATGTACCGTTGTGGTTATTTTCAGGTTACGTTAAACAAACGAAAAAGTATTTTTTCCAATATGTAAAATTGAATACGCACGCATCTTTATAGTGCATCGATTTTATAATTTTGACTAAAAAATGAACAATAAATTACGCGAAAGCAGGGAAGAAATGCAACGTCAACGTCAAGCGGAACGCCGTGGCTATCTCCTTTTCCGAACGGTCAGGGATTTCACCATGTCGACGCTGATATTGGCGATGGCATTCTTGCTGCTCGTGGGCGAACACATTCCCCAAACAAAAAAACTGGTATTGAGCGTCGATCCATTGATGCGCTACATGTTCGGCGGACTTTGCTTGCTTTACGGTGGTTTTCGCCTATACCGCGCCGTCAGAAAAGACTATTAATTTTTTAATACTATAATATTTCGCCTCACTTGAAACATAGACTATACGTACGCATTTTCACATCCATATTGAGCGTCACATTGCTTGTTGGTTTGAATAGTTGCAAAGACAAAAAAGCTAAATCTCAAATCGACTCGACGGTAACCTCGCCCGACCAAGGAACGATACATATCAGTGTGGACGAGACTTTTCGCCCTGTTATCGATCAACAAATCGAGATGTACGAAGCGACTTATCCCAATACGCACATCGTCGCGGACTATAAACCGGAAGTCGATTGTTTCAAGGATTTTCAAAACGATTCTAGTAGATTGATTATAGTCGCTCGCGGTTTGGACAGTTCGGAAGCTACGTTTTACAAAGCGCAAACCGGCGCCATTCCTCGTTTTGAGGTGATTGCATTTGATGCAGTTGCCGTATTGGTCAATAAACAATCGCCGGACAGTATTTTCACGTATAGTCAACTACAAAATCTATTGACGGAAAAAAACGGTGGCAAAACAATTGCGATGGACGGAAGCAAAGCCACAAGCACGGTTCGCTATCTGATCGATTCCGTGTTGAAAGGCAAAGATTTCGGAACGGATGTAAGCTCCGTCAACAATAGTAAAGGTGTATTGGACTATGTGGCAAACAACGCCAATGCTGTTGGTTTTATTGGCTATTCGTGGTTGGCGAAAATACAGGATTCCAGCAATTCCTATTACGAAAGCAAACTCAAAACGGCGTTGATCGAATGTAAAGTCTGCAAGGACGGCAATACTTACGCTAGACCCTCGCAGGAAAACATCTACAATATGCAATACTCGATGTTTCGTCCGGTCGTCCCTATAATAAAGGACCGCGATCCATCGTTGGCAACGGGTTTTTATAATTTTATACAATCCGAAAGAGGCCAACTAATATTCCGACGTGCGTTGTTGATGCCGGCAGTCATGTCGTTCAATATTCGTCAAGTCAATTTGAAATAATCATTTTTTCATGTAAAAAGAAAAACGGAGCGCTTGAAATTAGCGCTTCGTTTTCTTGTAAAAATTTGTATTTTCGCGCACTTCGGGAGAGGTGCCAGAGTGGTCGAATGGGACGGTCTCGAAAACCGTTGTATGGGCAACTGTACCGAGGGTTCGAATCCCTCCCTCTCCGCTGAGAGGGACTTCATCAAGAAGTCCCTCTTTTTTTTCGTAAATCAACAATCCTTTTTCCTTCATTTTGAGTGCGTTATGGGTGAACAACCGAAGCATTGTAGGTGTTCGATAGATACCCTCTTTATAATATAAATTGTAGTCGAACACCCTGTTTATGAAGTCACGTTTCTGCATGGTATCTGATCTCGTATATACATAACGCATGTCTGATAGCATATATAGATTTTTCTCCAGTATTTCAAACGCTTTTCCCTGATCTTCACTCAAACGTTGTATTGCTCCATTCAGGTTTAAGATAGTGTGGTTGTAAGTCGAATACCATCTGTCGTAAGTATCCCTTGTTATTTCGTTTTTTATCCATTTTTCTTCCAGGGAAAATAACTTCTCCTGGGCATCCTGTAACTGGATCTTTTTTTCAGATGCCTTTTGCTTGTTGGATTTCATTTCAATTTCAATGGTTGCGTGGCAACCATTCCTTACTTCCTGTACCTTTTTTTCGGAAAGGCTCATCAAATCACAAGCACCTAAGAACTGATTGTGTGCTTTAATTGCGCTGATGTTATTGTGCTTTGAATGTCTGCATTTATAGTAATAAAAATATTTTCCAGATTTACCACGTGACGGTGCACCGGATAATGGATTACCGCAATGGCATTTCAATACACCCCTTAAAGGGATTTCATCATCAATGACCGTCCTTGTTTTTTCCGGTTTTTTCATCTTGCTTTGAACCATTTGCCATGTGGTCATATCCACAATCGGTTCGTGATTGGCAGGAAACAAGCCTCCGGGATAATTTTTATAGGCTTCAACTTTGAGTAACGAGGCATATGTGGGATTTGAAAGTACCCTTTCAATAGCCATATTGCCTTTTGTATTAAAACCATGTTCCCGTGCTTTCTCTTTAATCTTATATAAAGGCATGTTACGTAGAAATGCATCATATATAAACCGTACTATTTTTGCTTCCTCTTCTTCTATGATCAAGCGGCGGTCTTTTCTTTCACCTTGCTTTCTATAACCAAATGGCGCATTCTTGTATACAAATCTTCCTTCCTTTGCCCTTGCAGTATATAACCCACCTTTAACCTTAATACTTCGATTGATATTATCTTCCTCAGCAAGCAAGAGTTGCAACCCTGCCCGGAAAAAACTTCCTGGAGTATCATAGTCAAACGTTATGCCCTCTGTCACACTTACCACCTGGATATTGTATTTCCTCTGAAGCATTTTAACCATACTCATTGCTTCCCCGGCATCCCTACTGAATCTGTCTAACTGATCTACCAATAGGTAATCAACAGACTTGTAATGTCTGGAAATAAACTCCTGTAGCTTTATAAAGTCTGGACGATCAAAAGTTCTTGCGCTTTTACCTCTGTCAATGAATGTATCTACCAACTCAACTCCGTTATAGTTTATCCATTGATCTGTGTATAATTCCTGTCTTTCAATTGAGCCATTACTCTGTCCCAATTGGCTGAATCGTAAATATCTAATCGCCCTTTTCATAATACTCCTTTAAAGTAATTGACACTATAATTTCGATAAGTAAATTTACAAAATTTCTCTCCTTTTCCCGTTCGATCTGATCATTAGTTTTTATGATTTCTTCATCTATTATCAGGTCGGTTTTCTCTTTCACACTTTCCATCTCACACCTCCTTTTAATAATGACAAAAGCCCGATCAGGGCTTTCAATCAATTTTACAAATATTCTTACCCTAAGTCATTTCATTAAAATATATCCTGCTGCCCTGGTTCCGTTTGAAGGATGGCACATACCTGATATAGCCGTATTCGCTCAATTCCTTTACACACCGGAAATAAGTATCCCGTGATCCTATCTTTGCAAGCTGCATGATCTCATGGCTGAATACGACCAGCGGAACAGCAAAATCCTTTCCCTTCCAGCATTGCAGGAGTGCGGCATACACACCGATATGTGCAATGCCGACACGGCCATCTTTCTCGATGGCGGCAAAAAAATCCGATAAGGGTTTTAGCATCTCCATGACAATACTCGTTACATCACACGCATACCATTTCTTTTACCCTGCGAATGCACCTGTTCTTCGCCCATCTTCTGTGATACTTTTACCGCTTCCAATGTTTTATTACCGAGCGCAGCGGAGAGGCTTATTTTCTTCGCATGTTCATCGTAGATGTTAATAGACTTATGTTGCGGGTTGGCTTCAATATAGAACCGTTGCTCTTTGCCGTCTTTGACGAAACTTACCGCCTGCCGTTCACCGGTTTTCAGGCCTTCCAGTAATTTTTGCGTGTTCCGGTGTTCCTGCAATTCTTTTAACGGCAATTGTTGCAACGCTTTCATTAGGTCATATCCATAGGCGGCATGAAACTCCCTGAGCCTGAAATTCCCCTGCATGTCCTTATCGTTAAAATCAAGCTGCATCCATTTACCCTGATCAAATGATTGGTCTTTCATCACCGCCCTGCCGGAAAGCAGGTTATAGGCTTGTGTAGCTGTAACCCCATGCTCCGTGCCTACATCAAAATATTGCTGCCTTTTAATATCCTGTTTCTGTCCGTTGTGCAGTTCCGCTTTGTAGCCATCAAAACGGTATGCACCGTTGTGATCTTTTGAAAAAGAAAGGTTGTAGTCCAGTCTTTCCTTTTCGTTTACATACTGTGAAACCGGTATAGAAAACTGCGCTTGTCCCTTTGCTATGTTTTCTTCCATTTTAGTGATAAGATTGCCAAAGCCGGTACGTTGCAACGTATTTCGCAATACCTTCGCATTGGCGGTCGTTTGCTTTATTTCCTGTTTCAGCACATACTGCTGGCGCACCGGGACGATCAACCTGCGGAGCAGTCGCAACAACAGATTGGGATACAATTTCCGCTCGATCTGGTTTCTTTCCTGCCTTAACATGCGCAGGGCAAAGCGTTCATCGGGGCTGGCCGTACCCCTGTACCTGGATGCAACGGTTTCGTAGTAGCGCAGCTTTTCTTTCAGCAAAGCCTTGTTGCCCGAAAGGTTAAAGGAGAACAGTTTACTGAAACGTTCTTCTTTGGAACGCCACTGGTGCAGGTCGTTCTCCACCCGGTTGATGGAATGTGTATTGTTCATGACTACCGTATTTATGGATTACCCTTAAAATTATTTACACCGATTGCGATTGCTTTCGGCGCTTCTTCTTTGGCTGCGGTATTTCAGGGCCATCATCTTCATTGCCCGCCTGCCTTGTGGTCTTTTGGGACACTGTATTACTTTGCTTTTCACTTTCCGACTGGCGTTCCGATTTTGCTTGCTTGTTGTCCATCCGTTGCATATTGCTGTCATATACATTGATGGTCTTAAAACGGGGATTAGCTTCAATGTAATGTTTCTCTTCGCTGCCATCTTTCTGAAAGGTGGCCGATTGCAGGTTGCCTTTTTTGAGCGAATCCAGCAGGTTGCCTTTATATTCCTCATGCCCCAATTCTTTAATCGGATATTTTGAAACAGCGGCCTCCAGGTCGTAACCATAGTTCTGGTGAAATTGCTTCAGCTTGTAGTTGCCATTGTTGTCGGTTTCCTTGAAATCCATCTGTAGCCAGGCATTGTAAACCTGCCCTTCTTTGTTGGTCAGATCCTTGTTGACCGAACGGCCTTCCATCAGGTTGTAGGCTTCCTTTAGCGTGATGTTGTTTCCTTTGTTGATGTAAAAGGTATGTTCCATCGCATCCGTATTATTGCCTTTCTGCAAAGCCACATTGTAGGAATTGAAGAAGTACATATCGCTCTGTTTGGACTTGCTGAAATGCAGTTCCGCGAATACCTGGTCATTGCCATAGTTGGCCTGGTGTTTCAGCCTGAACTCGGGCTGTCCCTGTTCTATGGCTTTTTTAAGATCGGCTTCCAGCGTTTCGCCGAAACCGGTGTACTTTACCTGGTCACGCAGGTACTCAAAATTTTTGATGTTCATGACGTTTTGTTTTTGTTCGTTATTGAATTGTTCCGTTTCCAGCCGCTGGTAGTAAAAAGTCACCATCAGGGCTACATCCACGATGCCATTGTGCTCCACAATAGCACCAGTATTGGTCAACCCTTCGGCCATTGCTCTGTATGCTGAGCGGATGGACACGTAATCGTACCTGTCCACGTCCGTTGCCATCTCGTAACAGAACTCCTGCGTTTCGTACTGGTCTTGGAACGTGTACAGTTCATACTTGCCGTTAGGATGATCCCCATCAACAAAGGCTACATATTCATCGCCCTCCCAACGCTTTTTTTCGAGGTGATCCAGTATCTCCCGGTAATCGTCCTTCCCTATTTTCATACTTAAATCTTTAGCGTAAACAGATATTGGTTGAGATTGACCGGGATGGAATGGCTCACTTCATTGCCGAACACATCCCATCCCTCGTATTCCGTATCGGGGAAAAAACCGTCACGACTGCGGGCAAAGAGTTCCTGACGTGGGCGGTCGCCGAACAGCCTTACAATCCTGTTTCGGATTTCAGGCGGCTTTTGCGAGTGCTTCCCTTTGGGGCTGACCAGTACCTGCTGCACATCCTTATTGACACGTTTCAACGGGCGTCCTTTTGTGAACAGCAATACCACTTCGGCATTGGCACGGGTATAATACCCCATGCCCACAAAGAGGTCGTGATTGTGCTGGTTTCGCTTTACCCATACAAAGGCGACTGTCTTATACTTGAAGCCCCATGCCTTTCCCAAAGCAAAGGCTTCCGTCAGGCAGGGAAATGTTGCCCACATGAGCAATACACAATCCGGGTTACATAGGGAAGCAATATCCATGCAGGCGAGATAGCCCAGCGATTGGGTGCTGTAATGCCTTGATGCTGTCCGGCCTGCCTTTTCGCTCCATACCTTGTACGCCCAGGGTGGATCGGCGTAAATGATGTCGTATTTCCTGCCCGTTATTTTCATCCCACACTGCTTTTTACCTATTTCACCGGAATGGCTTTTACGATTGTCCTGTTCTTTACATGCAGTTCCAAATGCCTGCCGCCGCTTTTTTCCATGAGCTGGATAGCGAGGTGCTTTTTATCTGGAATGGTAAACTTCGGTACGGCCAGTACGATAGTATGATCCGTATTTCCTTTTACCTGCTGCGTATCGTTATGGATAAGGATGGGTGACAATTCCAGTTCCTGCGTAGCGGTACGCTTTGCTTTCTTCTGGTCACGGATGTAGAAACGCAACTGGTCAATATCATAAGGGATATGTGTGCTATTTGCAATGTTCATGCGCAGGTACATCATCCCATCCTGTATAAAGATGCCATCGAGCTTTAATCTTATGCCGAACTTTTTATCCCGGCCACCGCTGACTTTTTTTTCTGAACTGAATGCCTGCTTTGCGTTGTCTTCCACTTCCTGCCTGTTGATACCTTCCGCCTGCAAAGCGATAACGTTGCGCCTTTCTCCCGGCACCAATGAAAGGTTCAGCACCGATGGCTGCTGCGCATAATCAACCAGGAAAGAGGTCAGTTGGCCATCGGCTGTAATGACGGTAAGGTTCGTTTGCTCAAAACCTTCTTTTGCGGCCTTTACCTGCAAGATATTTTCCACGCCACCGGCTTTCTGCGCTAGTACATCCTTGCTGCCCCTGTCCACGCTGACAATGGCATAGGGAAAAACAATATTGGTGGTCTTGGTATAGGCAATGGCAATATTGTAAGGTGTTATTGCCTTCGTTTGGAAACCGGCATCAACTGATTGCGCAGTGCCGTTTAAAATGGCGATGAAAAGAAAAATTCCTGTCATCACTGCTGCACTGATTGTCTTCATCTTTTGGAATTTTAAGTGAATGAATGTTTAATTGGATTGCTTTTGTTTTTCATCGCGCAGGAGTACCTGGTATCCTGCCTTGACGGTAACCTTTACCAGCTTTACTTTCCTGCTGAACAACGTCTTTGCGGCTTCGATACCGGTACCGGCGGCCTGTGCCTGCCACGAGGGATCGAGGGAGGTCAGCCCGATGGCCTGCATGGAGCGGTCTGCCGACTGCTTAGCTACGTCACGGGTGATGGCTCCGGGGATGTAGATACCGTCCAGGCCATCCATATCGTAAACAGCCAGTTCTACTGGGAACAGTGAATTGCCCTGGCGGATGCTACCGATCTTGATGTTCAGCCGCTCACCGCTAAGGGATGCCGTACCGAACAGGAAATTATCCTTCGGGATCAGTTTGCCGTTGATATACACATCGTTTACCAAACGCAACTTCACTGTTGAACCGTCCACGATGGTCTGCGTTTCATGGATGACCGCCTGTATCGCATTCTGCGCATCATCGGTTATGTTCTGGTCGTTCAGTGAGTAGAAGCCGTTGGTTATTGCCGTTTGCGTTTGTGCCGCATCCAGCAGCGATACCGGCGTTTCATGCGCTTTTGAAGAAACCGCAAATACCTGTCCCTTGCGGGTTTCGGACACTTGTTTTAGTTTTTCCTGCACACGCTCCGGATGCTGTACATCAAGTATTTTCTCCAGCATCCCGTCCAACTGTTGCAGTTCAGGGTCGGGGGCTTCCGGTTGGTTCATCATTTCCATCATCTTTTCAAGCCTGTCCACGTCCGCAGTATTGACCGAAGTGTTTCCATAGCTTGCCGGTGTACGGTAGCTTTCCGTATTCGCCGAGGGATGTTCAACGGGTTTTCTCAATTCTCTGTCCAGTTCCGCCAGCTTTCCGTATATCCTGTCCGCATTGGGATCGTTGCTACTGCCGGAGCCGTATAGCGAAGTGTTCATCCCCCTGCGGTTATACGGTTCGCCACTGTAGGCTTCCATGCCATCCTTTAGATAGCTGTCCGTATCAGAGAACGCCATATCGCCGAAGTTGGGATCGTTCTTCAGCAGTTCCTGAAAGCGCAGGCTGTCCTGCTGCGCCTTTTCGTAATAGCTGAATTTGTCCATTGACTTTTCTTCTTTAAAGTCTGCTCCGGGCAGGTTCAGGTTAAACCCTTCCTGCTGATCGGTAACCTGCGCTTCCACGGCTTTCCCTCCACCTAATGCCCAAAACGCCATCGTCATAAAAGGGAGCGCCAGTAAGGGCAGCACCAGTAAAAATTTTCGTTGCCTGATTTCTTTGGGTGATTTTGTCTGCTTTTCCATTTTGTCTATTTTTTAAGTTGTTCATAATATTTTTCGATCCATCCGATGCTGTCCATTAGTCCGGGACGATGACGGATAATGCTGTCATACCTGCTTTTGCCGGTAGGGCTACGGGCAAGACTGTCCATGTAAAGGCGGAAGTGGTGGATACGCCCGTACTCCAGCTCCGACATTCCCGGCAGTACCTTGTCCCGGTCATCTGTGCCGGTGGCATGTGCCGGTTTTTTGATGGGCGTAACAGAAAAGAACGATCCCGTTTTTCCGGTAATGCCCGCATAGGTCAGCCAGGCACAATAACTGCCAATGCCCATTACGAATACGATCAAAATAAGCCGCATCCTTTTTGTCGGGATACTACGGGTACGCCGGAGCATCCACTGCGCCCATGCCGATTGTACTGCATGGATATGTTTGTTCATTTTTTCTTTCAGCAGATTTCTTTTTTCTTCCGGCTCTTTATTTTTCCTGGATTTCATAGCACTGCATTTTATGTTATCGCCTGCCCACGGTCTTGATGTCCCGGTTTTCTATGGTATTCCATCGTTCGATCAGAAAACCATGCGGGTTGTTGTCGCTGCGTGACACATTGCGCAGCGCACCTTCTGTCAACAGGCTCCTGGTGGTGATGCTGGTCGGCCGCACGATCTGCTGTGTGCCGTAACACCGGAAACGGTACGGGTACTCACTTATATCAACCGCTACACTGTCCACGGTAATGGTCTGGTTGACATTGCCGGAGATCAGTCCGGAGAAATAGCCGTTTTCCTTTAGGTCATCATATGCCCTTTTCGCCGTACCGTCTGCCATGTACAATGCTTTGGTAATATTGGACTGTATGGCCTTTTCATCGGGATCGAGCGTAAAGAACAGCGTATGAAAAGTCTTGACGTGATCCCTGGCCTCAACAGGAATATTGTCCTTGCGATCCGAAGCGTAGGCTTCGAGCGCCTTGCCGTTAGCAAGGATGTAGATCTTTGACTCCATCTGCGATACGAGGCTAAAGCTCTTGTACAGCGCAAAGCAGCAGGTCACAACGCATCCTACAATGACCAGCATCGTAAATCCCCTCACATGGCGAAAAGCCGTATCTATATTTTTCATTTTCTTGAACATAATACCTCCGTTTGCTCGTTTATGAATTACCTTTTAACTTATCACCCATATAGCCCGAACTGCTTTTATCCCCCTCCCCGAAATAAGGATTGGAAGCACCGTTGGATGCCATTCCCTGCGATATCCTGCTGGCGGCATTGCCCATTGCATCCACGACCATACCTGCACCGGCCGATGCTGTATTGACTGCGCTACGGGAAGAACTGCTGAACAGACTGGTTACCCGTTGCCCCAATGCACCGCCGCCACCGGCGTGTACGATATAGTTGGCGACAGAGGGAACGGTAAAGTAGCCGATGATGCCAATGATCATAAATACCAGATACGCTACATCGGTGCGGCTGAAAAAAGTATCGCCGTATTCCTGCACCTGCGAAATATCCAGTTTGATCATTTCCTCCTGTATCTTTCCGATGATGCTGCCGAAGATGTTGGCCACCGGCAACCATAAAAAGATGTTGATGTACCGGGCGATCCACACGGTCAGGGTGTGCTGGAAACCATCGAATACGGCAATGCCGAAGACAAGCGGCCCGAGTATGGCCAGCACGATCAACTGGAACGTTCGCAGCGTATCAATACACAGAGCCGCCGCTTCAAAGAGAACACGCAGTACTTCGCTCATCCACTCCTTGACCGAGTTGCGGAAATTGTAGGAGGCTTTGGACATGGCAAACTTGATGTCGTTGCCGATGCCGTCAAAGAAACCCTCATCGGATGGGTCTTCGCCGTCATGCGTGTACTTGTACCACTTGTCACGGTCGCCACTGCCGCTTTCGCCCACGTACATCTGCCATACATCCGTTTTTTTGATGGCTTCCTCTTTCTTTTTGAGCAGCACGGCAATCGCTTTGTCCGATCCTTCGACCATAGCGGCCGTAGCCGTTACGGTCGGTTTCATCACGCCGTTGATCAGTCCTATTACCGATGGAAAGACCATCACGCAGAAGCCGATCACAAAAGGCCGGAACAGCGGATAGAAATCTATCGGCTCTGCCCTGGACAGATGTCCCCATACCCGTGAAGCGATGTACCAGAGTGCGGCAAAGCCTGCCAGCCCGCGACCCACACCGATCAACTGACTGCACAAAGGCATCATCTGGTCATACAGTTTTTCCAGTACACCGTGCATCCCTTTCATTTCTCCGGCTATGCTTTGCGCCATGCCCATAAAGGGGATTACGGTAGCCATCAAGACCAGTCCGATCACTTTTTTATATCTTTTCATCGTCTTTCGCTTTAATCATTCACACCATATATTTTCTGCAATGCCTGTGCATCATTGCGCTCTTTTGCCCGCTGCACCGCAAGGATGGTCGTATTGTTGTTGAAATGCCGCAGGAACAGCAGTTTGTCCTGCATGTCCGCATAGATCCGGTCAATGGCCTGCAACCGCTCGTCATCGCTCATGCGGGCTTTGCCTGCGGTGACTACCGTCAGGAGTTCGTCCAGGTTGCGAAGGCTTGCCTTGAACAGCTTGTCATAAACCCTTCCCAAATACGCCAGTTCATCCGGGTTGAAATTGTTATCCCTTTTAAAGCGGCTGTAGGCATTTTTATATTCCTTTACCAGTGCCATTTGATAGTCGGCGATCTCCACCACACGGCGGTAGTTGCGCACCGTTGGGCTGACTTCCATCAATCCGTCAAGGAAAGTCTTGTGCAGGCTGAAATTACCTTCAGCTATATTTTTAACCGTGTTATATCCACCGTTGAGTATCTGGTATCCTTTTTTCATGTCGCTGAGGATCTGCTTGAACTGCGACAATTTTTCGATGTTGAGCACAAGCTGGGCGATTTCATCTACCTGTGCAGATGCCTTTGCCGCCGGAAACAGCAGGGCAAAAGCCATTAATAAAATAATAGGTATCCGCTTCATGGCTGTTCGGTTTTAATGCCCTGCAACGCACGGCTGGTTGATACATCGGTGAGTTCTTTTTTTCTTGAAAGGGCGAGTGCCTGCGCTTCATCGGTAAAGCTCTTGCTGAAGGTGTAGCTGTTCTGCATCTCCAGGTACAGGCGGTCTATACGTGCCATGCGTTCATCGTCTTTCATTTCCAGTTTGCCGTTAGTGGTAACGGTGATCAGTTCATCCAGTATTTTTTCGCAGTCATCGAGCAGCCTTGCCATTACCCTGTTCACATAGGACAGCTCTCCCGACGAGAACATATCGCTGCGTTGCAGTTGGCGGTAGGCCTTTGTCGATTGCTGTACCACGTTTACCTGCAAAGCAATGATGTCAGCGACTTTTGCGTAACGTTTGATTTCGGGATTGACTTTTTTCAGGGAGTTAATAAAATCCCCATGCAGGTCAAATTCGCCACGGGTAAACCCGCCGATGGTGTTCAGTCCGTCTTTAGCGATATTGTAGCCTTTCTTGGCGTAGCCGATATATACCTGCAGGGCAGCGATCTGCTGGACGAGGTATTTTTTCTGTGTCTTCTTTTGCTGGAACCATTCGGCAAAGGTTTGTGCTTTCAGGTTGCCCGAAACGGCCATCAGCACCAGCAACAGGGATACTATCTTTTTCATGCTTTCTGTTTTTTAATCAAGTCCGTATAATCTTTTTACTACCTCCACTTCATGCGCCGTCTTTGCACGGCTAAGACTGAGTAGTGTGTTCTGGCGGTTGAACTGTACCAGGTCGCTGTAATGGATGTCCACCTGGTCGGCTGCATTGTTGATCAGCTCCAACCGCTTGGCATCGCTCATGGTGGTCGTAAAGGATTTGATGATGAGGGCGATCTGGTCGATATTTTTCATGCTCTCTTCCAGTATGCCGGAATAGACCGATGCCATATATTCGATCTCGCTGGCCGTAAAATGTTTGTCCTGCCGGATAAGGTTCCATGCCCGTTTGTATTCATCCACCAGCCGCACCTGTTTTTGGGTAATATCGCGGATGCGTTGGTAATAGGATATGATGGACTTTACCTTTGCCAGTTCCTCGTAATACTTTTTATACTGCTCTTTCTGCTTTTCTGTCCAGTCGGATATTTCATCCAGCTTCAATTTGGATAGCGTGTTCTCTAATGTCTTCTGCGCATTTTGCAACCAGATCGTTTTGTTCTGCAAACGCTGTATTTGCAGGTCAATCGCCTTGATCACTTTTTTGGCAGCCGCTTTGACTACCGTCCATACGATGGCATGGCTCTGTTGTGTGGGAGCAACTACCATCAGTGTAGTTGCCAGTAGGGTTATGATCCATATCTTTTTCATCTGCATATTATTTGTTTTTTAATGGTGATGAAGCCATGATGGTTTCATGTCCTTTATTTTTACATTATCACGTTTACCTGTTAACCGTTACTGCGCATATCGGCAGCCATTGCTGCAATTCCTTTTCGTATATCACCGTCAAAGCGGGCTGCGTATTCCATCAGCTTTACCTTTTCGGTCTGCTCCGTGGTGTAGGCTAAATATTCTTCCAAACTCACTTCTGTGCGGTACACCTTGCTCAACATGCCACCTAGTGAAATGAAAACCTCCTTATACTTTTTAGTAGGATCATTGGCCTTGTTGACCGATAATACCAATGCTTTCTCTTTTTCGGTAAGACCGAGCAGCTCCTGTATCTGGTCAAACTTGTTCTGATATTTACTTTGGTCAAGGAGGATTTTGCAATCGCTGTTGTTGATGATCGCCTGTTTGACGATGGGCGAAGAAATAATATCTTCCACTTCCTGCGTAACTACAATGGCCTCACCGAAAAATTTTCTCACCGTCTTGAATAAATATTTTATGTACTCCGCAAAGCCCTCTTTCATCAGTGCTTTCCAAGCTTCCTCTATGAGTATCATCTTTCTGATACCCTTTAGTTTGCGCATCTTATTGATGAATACTTCCATGATGATGATCGTCACCGTGGGAAACAGAATGGGGTGATCCTTGATATTATCCAACTCAAAAACAATAAATCGTTCCTGCAACAGATTGAGGTTTTCGGTGGCATTGAGCAGGTAATCAAATTCACCGCCTTTATAGTAGGGGCGCAGTACGTACAGGAAATTATCAATGTCAAAATCTTTTTCCTTCACCCGGTCACTTTCCAATACTTTCGTGTATTCATCCCGCAGGAACGAGTAGAATGTATCGAAGCAAGGAAACACATCAGGGTGTTTTTCCAATTGGGTATAATAGCCGCCGATGGCATTAGATAGCGCCACATATTCGCTGCGTTTAAAGGCTTCATCATCTTTTTTCCAGAGTGCCAGCAGCAGGGTCTTGATACTTTCCTTTTTTTCAGTATCGAGATTATCACCCTCACCGATATAAAAAGGGTTGAAGCGAATGGGATTTTCTTCCGTGTAGGTGAAATAATAACCATCCACCATATCGCACAATCCCTTGTAGCTATGCCCCACATCCACCAGCACGATATGCGTACCCTGTTCGTAATAACTGCGTACCATGTGGTTGGTAAAAAAGCTTTTGCCGCTGCCCGATGGGCCGAGGATGAATTTATTGCGGTTGGTACAGATGCCCATCTTCATGGGTTCGTCCGATATGTCCACATGCACGGGCTTGCCGGTCAGGCGGTCGCCAAGCCGTATACCCATCGGACTTAACGAAGAGCGGTAACCGGTTTCCATGTTGAGAAAGCAGGTCGCTTGTTCGGCAAACGTGTCAAACGTGTCGTTCATCGGAAAATCGGCACCGTTGCCCGGTATGCCTGCCCAGAATATCTGCGGCGCACCGATGGTTTCCTGTTTGGCGGCGGCATCCATCTGTGCCAGTGCCGAGGATACCATGTTCTTTAAATCCTTCAACCGCTCTTTATCGTCCGTCCATACCAGTACGTTAAAATGCGCTTTGACCGGCAGGCGTTGCTGGCCGATGGCTTCATTTAAAAAATCGTTGGTCGCATCCCTGGCAATCATGTTCTCCCGGCTGTATGCCGAAAGGGATTGCAGCCTTAGCCGCTTGCTTTCCAGTTTCTGGATGGTCTTCTGTGCATCCTCGATAAAAATGTACTGGTTGTAGATATGGTTGCAGGGCAATAGCTGCCCGAGCGTAGAGGCAAAGCCCACACTGAATTTTGTCCTGTCCGTAGAGTAACGGTCATAATTGATACGGCTGCCGCAGAGGGCTGGCAGGTCGGCGGCATCGCCCAGGGTATAAAGCTGGCAATACTTATCGCCTACACGTATCCCTTCATCGAAACTGATGTCCGCCATCATAAAACTGTCGGCACGGCCGGAGAGATAGCAATACTGTTCAATCAGCCCGGCCTTGCGGGCATCGCTGCGCAGCTCTTTTTCACGCAGGCGGGTAAGCCTGACAAAACCGCTGTCTTCCATGATCCGTTTGAACTGTCCGGTGCTGTCCAGAAAATCCTGTAGCAGTGTTGCATTCAGGGTTTCGTCCGGTGCTAAAGAACGGCGCAGCAGGTTGGAAAAAATAGAGCTGGCGGCTTTCCGTCCTTCCGGCTTTTTGGTGATCAGGATATAACAACCGTGTTCCAGGAAGGGACGCTCATTGAAAAACCGTTCGCTGGCACGGTTCAGAAAACTGGTATCGTCTTTGGTAAAATCAGCCCGGTGGCCGCTTTCCAGAAACCAGTCCTGCTTTAGCAATACCGTAAATTTGGGCAGCACCTTTATGGCTTTGACCCATGCCTGGTGAAAGGCTTCATATTCCTGATCCGAAAGCGTGAACAGCTCCGGCAGGTCTGCTTTAAAGACAATCGTCACATCGCCCTGTTTGCTCAGGATACAGTCGTGTTCCACATCCATGATCGGTGAAATTTCATCCAACACTTTTTCCATAACGCACTTCTTTACCTCTTTAAAATTTTTACTACCTGTTTGCCCGGAACAGTCTCCGGCTCCTGGAGCGGATGGCTTTGGGCACCTGCTTTCGGGCAAGCGACTTCATTAGTCCGTGCTCTCCATATTTGTTGCTCATACTGTAAATTTTCATGACCATAAAAGTTCCCGTGGCACCGATGATGCCCACGCATAGCAGCGAGGGCAGTCCGATAAAATACAGGATGGCAAATAAAATGAGCAGTGCCACTACCGCTCCTCCCAGGTACCAGATGTACTGTGCTTTCAGTCCACGGAACTCTATGCTCTGGTTAATGCCTTTATTGATTTGGTATACACTGTTAGCCATATTCATTTTCTTTAATTGTTTACAATCGTATCCTGCTACGGGGACGCTCCGCTACACCGGCCACGGCCAGCACTTCCGCCTTCTCCTGTTGATGCCCGTTTATTTTCTTTTCTATCATCGCAATGACTGGGGTTTGTTCCTTCTGCTCCCGGGGTTCATTTTCTCCCTGATGTTGTTTCAACTGGTTTTCCTGTATCTTAATGGCAATCTGCCTTTCCAGGCTTGACAGCTCACTTTTCATCTGCTGTAATTCGCTCTCCTGCAAAAAGGGTTTGGCCGTGAGCTGTTGCAGCTTCGGGATTTCTGTATCCAGTTCCGTCACCGTCCGGCTGTATTTTTCCTTCAGGCTTTCCACCCGGTCAATGGCATTGAGAAAATGCCTTGCAGCCAGTTTGGGGTTGTCCGTATTGGGCAGGCCATTGTTGTAGGTGTATTTGATGCCGTCCGTTTCCCTTTGTGCATAAAAGCTGTTGGAGTAACGATACTCAAACATTCCGTTTTCCTCAAAGGCTTCCTGTTGCCTGCGGATATACAGGTTAAAGCCATACAGCTTACCGATCTGTTGTTCCTGTTCACCGGCCTGCTGTGGTTTCCATTCTTTGTAAAGTCCGATGAGGTGTTTGCCGATGGCTTCGCTGTCCGCTGTTTTCAGTCCGGCAAGCTGTATGGGGTTGGTTTTTGTACCGTCTTTTTCCAACTGCAACACGGCTTTATATTTCTTTTCATCCGCCGTTAATTTGTCCAATGTTTTTACAGCGGAAACTTTATCGTTCTGCAAACTCTCCAATTGGTATTTGTGTCTTGATATTTCCCGGTAGTGCGATACTTTCAGCCCTTCCATCACGGCTACCTTTTTTTCCAACTTTGATTTTTCCAACAGGGAAGTGTCACCGGAAAGGATGGCGATGTATTCCGAAAAATTCATCCCGCTCTTTTCGTCCATAGCGCCCTCGTCAATGGTGCGCACACCCAGTTCACAGTTTTTCATCTGCGAGATAAAAGTTTGCTTGTTTTTAAGCAGGTTGAACTTGTAGTTGTCCAGCGACTGCTCTACGGCATAGATATAATTCTGCACTTTGTTATCGAAATGCGCTTTGGCAACCTGGTTGCCCTGCCTTGCCCCACGTCCGTTGCGCTGTTCCAGTTCCGAAGGTTTCCAGGGTATATCCAAATGATGCATGGCAACCACACGTTGCTGTACGTTCAAACCGGTTCCTGCTTTTTCGGTGCTGCCGAGCAGGATGCGTATTTCACCCCGGTTCATTTTTTGGAACAGCTCCGGTTTCTTTTTGTCCGTCCAGTCGTGGATGAACGTGATTTCCCTTTCAGGGATGTTAAAATCCCTGACCAGTTTTTCTTTCAGTGCATCGTACATATTGAACGCATCCGGTTTGGGGGTGCCGATGTCGGAAAAAACGATCTGTGTCCCTTTATGGGCATGGCTATCGCTGTACATTTCCGCAATCTTGCGGGCAGCGGTATTCACTTTGTTATCGGGATGGTCACTGTATTTCCACTCATGGATGAGCCGCATGTCCGCCGACATTTTTTTTGCATAGTTGGTCGCCATCAGCATACGTCCCTTGTCTTCCTCCGGCGTGAGCTTGCCACGTCCGATCAGTTCGCCATCACCTGTTTTGGCAAATTGCATGAGTTTCTTAATGAACTCGCTTTGTTCCGGTGTCGGTTTGATATTGACCAGCGTTTCGTTCAGTTCGGGCTTATCCAACCGGATATGCTTTGCCGTTTTATAGTCGGTGATCTCGTTGTAGAACAAGGCCAGCTCAGGCACTTTGATAAAATGCCGGAAACGCTCTTTGGCAATGATTTCATTGGTCACCGAAAATTCAAAGTCTGTAGTTTTTCTTGCAAAAACTGCCGCCCAGCCATCGAAATTCTCGATCTGCTGCCGCTCCATCTCTTTTGGCCGCAAGTATTTAAAAAGCAGGTACATTTCGGTCAGGCTATTGGAAATAGGTGTACCAGAAAGAAAGGTAGCACACAGGTCGCTGCCAAACTTTGTTTGCAGTTCGCGAACAGCGAACAGCATGTTGAGCGCCTTTTGGCTGCCTTCGGTATTGCCCAATCCCGCCACACGGTTGTGCCTGGTCGTAAAGGTCAGGTTCTTGAACTTATGGGCTTCGTCCACGAAAAGGTGGTCAATGCCCATCTCTTTAAAATTTATGCCCTGGTCTTTTTTTTCTTCAATGTTCTTTAAAACCGCTTTCAGTTGTCCTTCCAGGTTGTTCTTGCGGATCTCCAGTCCTTTGAGCATCTTTTTTGAAATGTCGCCGCCCAAATCCCTGACCGTATCAAGGTCACGCTCTACATTATTCAGTTCGCTTTGGAAAATACGTTTCTGTACTTCCGGCGACTGCGGTATTTTGCCAAACTGGTCATGGGTCAGGATGATACAGTCCCAGTTGTTGTTCTTTATTTCATGGAACAGTCTTAGCCGCTTATCCGGTGTAAAATCATTTTCTCCCGGAAAAAGGATACGGGCGTTCGGGTAAGCCTTTTTGTAGGTTTCGGCAATCTGGTTCACATTCGCCTTTAAAGCCAGTATCATAGGCTTGTGGATGGTGCCCAGCCGTTTCATTTCGTGAGCGGCAACGATCATCGTCAGCGTTTTACCTAATCCTACCTCGTGGTCTATGATTGCTCCCCGGTTCTGGATGATGCGCCATGCCGCATTCTTCTGGCTGCTGTACAGGTCTTCAATGCCCAATGCTTTTCTGTCCAGTCCGGGAAAGTTGAGATGGCTGCCCTCGTATTCCCGTAGCACATAACAGTTGAAAGTATCGTTGTAACGGTTCTCCAATTGCTTTTTCTCGCCATCGGGCAGCTCTTTCAGCCAGGCGATAAACCCACTGCGCATCTGTTCGATCTTCTGATGTGCCAGTTGGATGGCTTCATTGTCGGGCATACGGATCGTCTTGTCACCCATTTTTACTTCATAGGTAAAAAACGGCGTGGTGTTTTCCAGCGCATGTTCCAGTAGCGTATAACCATAGGTGGTACGGCCGCTTTTGGGCGTAACGGTAAACTCACGGGCTACTTTCATGTTCATACCGGTGCTGACCTTGAAAGCGTCCAGCGATGGAAAGTAGTTGATGTCCATAGCCTGTTCAAACAAATCAGAGGCATACCGTTGATAGTAGGAAATCGGTATCCAGCGTTCGCCCAGGTTAAAGTCCAGCAGGTCAAAAGGGATGCGTTCGGGCTGCACTTTGGCTATGGCATCCGCACTGCGCCTGTAATGCAGGTTATCGGGATGCTCGCTGCTTAATGTTTCTGCCCGGCGCATCTTTTCCACCACATTGCCGCTCAGGTATTGGTCGGCGGTTTCCCAATGGTCGGTAGCTGGATTCAGGTACACATGATTGCCCAGGCGGGACAGCAGTTCGCTTTCTTCCAGCCCCATAGCGGCTTTCATGAAATCAAGATCCACTTTTCCGGTATCGTTCAGGCTGTGGGCAAGGGCTTCCAGCGGATCTTCGGTACTGAATTTTTCCCGGTGCTGCACAATCGCACCGGTCAGGATATCCGCTTTTACAAAGCGTTCGCCCTCCCCGCGTTCCAGCGAGGAAAGCGTAATGACACCAAAGGCGGTATCTTCCAATATGCGCCTACGGTTATCGGCACTGTTCAGCGTACCGTATTGAGCGATAAAATCATCGTATTGACTGTTGAGCTGCTGGCGCTGGGCATCCTTTATTTTTTCGCCGGAGAGTTCCTTTGCGGATAGTTCGAGGTAGCTGTCCCTTAAAACAAGGTACTGCTGAAAAAAGCCTTTGCTTGCCTGCAATCCCACCGGCCGGAAGTCAGCCTGGCTGAAATCCGTATCGGGGCTGCCGATCCTGCCCACCTGTCCCTGGTGGATAACGAGTGTCCCTTCTTTGTAAAAGGGTTTCAGCTGGGTGAACGGCAGCCGTTGCTGGTTGAACTGCCAATAGCCTTCCAGTGTACGGTCGCCCTCAAACCGGAACGCATGGTCAAACTGCTTCAGGTAATTGGAAATGCCTGTTAGCTCATGTGCCAACAGCCCGGCATTCATCCAATTGGCGGAAAGGTGGTTGATTTCCTTTACATTGGAATAGAGCTTGTACAAAAAGCGGTTGCTTTTGTGCTGCTTTGCCGTTACCAGTACCACATTCTCATGGCTGGGGTTGTCCGTTGTACGGACGGTTCCGATAATGCGGGCGGTACTTTTTTGTATGACCGTTTCATCGAGCGGGTTGATATAGTCCATTGCCCGGTTGATCTGTTCCGCCGGTGTGGTATCAAACAGTCCCAACTGCACCGAAGCGTTTGCAGCTTTGCTTTCGGGCATGGGCAGGTAGGTCAGTTTTTCTTTTGCTGCTTCCTGTTTTTGTGGCAATGCAACAGCTTGTGCCTGCTGAAACAATTCCTTATTCAATCGTTCAGCGATGCCGTTACGGATAGTGTCCGCTAATTTTCCCTCAATGCCTTTGATGTCGCCACGCTGCCATACCGTTTCATGGGCTTGCCCGTATTGGTTTTTACCCGGCATTATTTCATTGCCGGTTATTACATCCTTATGATTAAATATGTAAAGGTTCTGATAGTAATTGCCATACTCGTTTTTGAGTTGACCTACATCCACCAATAACTTTTCACTATAGGAAAGCTGTTCTTTATTATCATTTTTCTGCACGACTAGCAGATGGCTGGGCGCTTCTGTATTGCCCGTTTCCTTCATCAGGTTATCCGGCATCACGCTCAGTGAAACAAAGTCTGCACGTTCAAAAAGATATTTTCTTGCGGTAAGGTTAGATGGGCTATTCAAAAAAGCATCCGTGGTAATATAGGCCATCAGGCCACCATCGGCCAGCTTGTCCAGTCCTTTGGCAAAAAAGTAATTGTGTATTTTGCCGGACAGTTCCTTATCGCGATAGGCTTCATCATATACCGAAAAATTACCGAAGGGAATATTGCTCACCACCAGGTCGTAGCTGCCGTTGTCATCTACGGGCGCTTCTTCCAGCCCTGTGATATGCGTTTTTGTTGCAACGGAATGGTTGTCGTTGATAGCAGAAAGTACCAGTCCACTGATCTTATCTTTTTCAACGGCGGTAATGTGTTGCAGTCCATCAAAGGCGTTGACGGCTTCGGTGATAAATACACCCGATCCCGCGGATGGTTCATACAAACGTTGGGGTTGTATGCCCTGTTCTTTGAGTACGGCGAACAGGGTCTGCGGCACGACTTCCGGTGTATAGAACGCCGTGAGTACGCTGTGGCGCAGCGAAGCGATGATTTCCCTGTAGGCCGTATCTGGATAGTTTTCTTTGAGCAGGTCATGCAACTGCATCATCTCCGGGTGGTGCTTCAGGTCTTCTTTGGTAGCACCGGTAGCCTGCCAGTCTTCGGTTGTTCCATAGGGATAGAGAATAGCTTTGATGCCGCCAAAGCCCGCATACAGCTTCAGCACGGCGACATCTGCCGCAGACAATTGTTCGTCCGCATCCCAACGCAGGGCGGTCTCGATTGCCCGTATATTGTCCTTTAGTTTTTGGGAAATACTGTAAGCCATAACCACACATTTTCACTCTACACATTTTCTTTTATGGCGATGGAACGGTAGCGTAAAAGCTGCCGTTCCATGCTTCAATTTCTTTTAGGTAAGGTATTCCTGCACCTGCCCGATAATGGCGTACCGTAGCTGCCGGTTGTCTTCGCTATCGGTACTGAACCCCAGCGCATCAAAAATGCCCTTACAGCATTCGATCAGGTTGCACAGTTCGTAGGTCAGCGTTCCGCTTTCTTTGAGCTGCTCGTAATTGTCGCTGAAATCTTCCTCCAGTACGCTTCGGAGGTACTGGTAACGTGACGGCCTGAGTTCTTTGGTCATCGCATTCAGGCACAGTTCTTCAACGATATAGGCGGGCCTTTTTTCTGAAAGCAACTGCGCTGCCGTGGGCAATACGGCTGCCACCTTTTCATCGAGATAATTCATCACTGAATAGTCTTCCTGCAAGCGGAACATCAGCTCCGGGTTGTGGTGGATGATGTACGCCCACAGCTTTTCCTTTAGTAGGGTTTGCATAAGCGGGAATTAAACGCCAAAGAATGATTTGATGACGGTGGCTACCACCACCAGGAAGACACAGCTTCCAAACCAGGCAGCGGCGACCTTCGAGGTATCCTGGTCGCCCGAGTTCCATTTCTGGTACACTTTGACCGCACCGATCAGGCCGAGGATTGCACCCACGGCATACATCAGGTTGGTACCTGCATCAAAATAGCTCCTGACCTTGGAATTGGCTTCGTTGATGCCCTGTATGCCGTCCTGCGCCTTAACGGCAGTACTGACAGCGGTAAGTAAAAGGGCGATGCCCCATGATTGCAGCCGTTTACGGCCGATGTTGATTTTCTTTTTCATTCTGCACTTTTCCATATCACACGTATTAAAAATTCAAGATCTTTTCTGCATAAAAAACGGAGCGGCTCCGCCGTCACGGCACCCGTTTACCACTGCTCACATTGCCCTCACACACCGGGTTGGCCGGGGAAGCACACTCCGCCGGTACGGTTACAGACTTCCATTCCATAACGCATCTACTTCCTCCTCACGCAGCGTAACGGTACCGTATTTCTCACACTCCGATACGATCAGTTCGTTGACCGATGAGCGGAGCGGCGAATGTTGTATAGCGGGGTATTCTTTCAGGGTCATGCGCAGGTATTGCCTGAACTCCTGGGGGATCAGCTCTTTTTGCGAGGCATCGGCGATCACGTCTTTCAAGCGGCCAATCAGGTGTTCCATCTCCCGGAAATCGTCATCTGAGCTATCCTCAAATGCCGGGGAGTTGCCGGGTTCTTGTGCTGTAACTGCCTGTGGTTGTTCTGCCGGTAACGGTCGCCTGGGCAACAGTTTCTTTTTTCCGGCCAGCAGGTCTTTGAGGTCGCCGGAAAAGTACCGTACCCCAACATACAGATAATAGATCACCAGCAGTAAGGCTACTGCCGACAGATAGGTTGTCCATGTTATTCCTGTAAACATACGCTTCTCATTTAATCGTTCACACTATTTCAACTCGGCTTTGATCGTCGGGTCGTTTACAATTCTCTTAGCAAAGAAACGATGGTGGGAAAGCGTTTTCAAGTCCAACTTATAAGTTGTACCCCGGTGCATTTTGTTGTACCTCTTGTGGAAGACAGGCTTTACGGGCTTGTTATAAAAGAAAAAACAGGATCGTTGTTCAACGTCCTGTTCGCTATATATTTTTTAGAGAGTTATTTTTTCCCTTCAACTGCCCACCCTTTATCTGTTCGGACAAAACTCACGGTATAGGTCTTGTGGTCTTTTGGTGCGCTGCGAAGTATATTAAAGGGCGTGAAATTCGTGTAGTGGGTGGTGTAGGTTACGGTGGCACGTTTGCCATCCTCTGCGGTGCTGACGGAACTGACCGCTTCCAGTATTTCTTCCGCCAGTTTTATCTTCTGCACCTGTATGGCTTTTTCCTTTTCGGGTGTGGGCAGCAGGTAGGGTTTTGCGGCTGCTGTAAAAGAGATGATCGGCGCACCCGTATCACCTAATTTTAAGGTGCGTTTTACGGTAAGCAGTCCTTTGTCTTCCAGTCCTGCATCCAGCACACGGCGGGCATGGGCGGGATCGGCACAGTAAAGGTCATAGTCAACTGTCCGTGGATAATCCTTTTGTTCCTGAAGGATTTTAAACGCTGTTGCTGTGTCCAGTTCCGGCCTGCCGCATCCCGCAACCAGCAGGATCAGGGCAAAGTAAATAATCATTGTTTTCATCATCATTATATTTTTAGGATTTGAAATTTCAATATTTAATACTCTTTTATCTTCTCAATCATCTTTAGCAGCGTTTCAATTACGATCTGTTTATCCCTTTCCTCTATGCTGTAGGTATGGCTGCGCATACTGTCCGGTGAAAGGTCTTCCTTGTACGGTGTAGACAAATAAGGAACGATCTGGTTGAACACGTTACTGAGCGAACGGGAGATAATGATCTTCAGGTCATCGGCGGCTTTCAGCAAAATGCCCAACTGGTCTTCGCTCAGGCTGCACAGCAATTTGTATATCTGTTGCCGGTCGCCCGTTTCCTTCTTTTCATCACCGATGGGTACAATGTCCAGGTGCAGTTGTTTTTCCAGGTAAAAAGTTTCCTGGCAGAACCAGTTGTCCAAAGTGGTCTGCAAGGACGGATGTCCTGCATGATAGCAGCGGTCAGGTTCGGCAATCACCTGTTTGAATTCTTTATGATAGCCTGCCAATAGGGCAATGCGTTCTTTCAGGCCGTCTTGCCTGTTCACCCGGTCGGCTGTCTTTTGGGTAAGGATACTGATAAAAGTTCGGTGGTTAAAGTTCAGGGTGATCAGCAGTTCTTCCAGCAGCGTAAACCGGGTGGAAATGCGGTCGCTCTCTTCCAGTTGTTCCAGGTTTTGAAGCAGCTCCCGATGATAAAGCACTTCCCGGAAAGTAACGGCGCCCATGCTGTCAGGTTGGGGATGGATAAATCCTTCCAGTAGTTTCCATAACGTGTCCAGCAGGGGCTTTTCTGAAAGCGAGGGTTGCAGCTTTTTTTGAAGTATGTCCATCTGCTCGCCGAGTTCCTGCCGGACGATGGAGAGATAGGTGGCCGGTACACGTTCATCCAGGCTAAGGTAAGCGGCAAAACGTGTTTCGATAAAAGAGAGCAGGTTGTCCAGCGTATCGATGCTCTTTTGCTGTATGGGTCGAAGCAGGGTAGATTGAAAGGTGGGATGTCGGTCATTCTCAATGGCATGATCCAGCAAAACGATAAGGGTATGGTGGTAGTGGCGTATCAGTAGCCGTATCTTGTTCTTTTTGGTAAGGGAAAAGACTTTGTTCTTCAGCAGGGATTTCAGGTGTGAGGCTTCGCTGTCCAGTTGCGCGCACAGGAAATCAGCCTGTGTTTCGGTGATGGTTTCCACACGGGTACTGGCAGGGTTCAACGTGACGGTAATGATCATATCGAGCCACTCCAGAGGATAAGACTGCTGCGTGTTATGTGTCCTTTCTTTCTTCAATACCACGGCTTTAATTCACAGGAAAAATTTTGGTCGTCGTTATGTCATAGGCGGTAGTTTCTTGGTTGTTTTGTAATGGTTCATGTTAATGGATTTAAAAACGGGGTTATGGCGTTTTACTTTTTATTTTAGAGGAAATGGTATAGAACAGTTCTCCTCCCGCGCCACATTGCAGTTGTACCTGCCATCCGTCTATACGCATGGTTTCAATGGCCTGCTCATACACCGGCTCATAAGGCAGCACATACAACAAGTCAGACTGATTATACTTAAAATACCGGTGCACCGATGAGCGCAAAACGCTAACATCAGCTACCGGTGTATTGGACGGTCGTGAAGAGGGCTTAACATATTCCTCCGGCCAGCAGGCGACATGCCTGCGGATAAATATTTTGTACCATTGTTGTAGCCGTTTCCACATAACTTATTTTGATGGTAGTAACGGCGTGCTACCTTCGGCACGCCGACTACCGGGGTTGCATCTGCTGCGATGCGAATGAACTTTATTCAACTACAATGCTCCAAAGCCTTAACGAACTATTTTAAAAGCCAATACCGAACTGCAAGCCTGTTCCAATTGAAGCAGGCTGGTTGTTGCCGAAGCGAACCGGAAAGGGAACAGCTACCCAATAATTATGGGTATGTTTCTTAGTGATTACTTTATTGAACACCGGTGTAAAACCGAAGCGTCCGTTGGTCTCAAAGGCCAGTCTTCCGGCAGCACCAAAGCCTTGTTTAAATTTAAACACGACTCCCGGATGAAAAAGCACAGAAATAATTTTGATGCCTGTACTATCTGAACGGATGGCGGGCGACAGCTCAAAACTAAAACCGAACTTTTCACTTTTCATCAGGTTCAGGCCAATGGGAAAGATGATGGTATAGTTATCTTTGAAATTATACTTTATCCCTTCCTTGTTCCATGTTCCTATAGGATGTGTTATGCTGAAATAGCCTGTCAAACGCGGATACTGATGCTCTTGCGCCTGTATATTTTGAACCGGGAGTAAGCAGATGCCCATTATCGAACCTAAAAGTATTTTTCTTTTCAAAACTGTCATCTTTCGTCCATTTTCCTATTTCATTTTGGGGCAATGGCTGTTTCTCCATTTATCCACCGCTAAACCAAGCAGCACCACGGCTACATCGAGAATTGATAAGACAATTATGGTTGCCTGTTCCATAGTCTGCATCATCAAAAAGAATTATGTACCGTATACCAACCGGATGTTCTGCATCAGCAGCGGTTGTATCTGCTCGTCCTGCGTTGCCCGCTTCGTCAATTCCTTCAGCTTTGGCGAAAGGAATTTCATCCGGGCTTTTTGATACAGGTCGTTGTAAGAAGCGATCGGTTCTGCCAGTGCGCTTACTTGCTCACCATAAAGACCAATCATCGCCTCAAGTTCCCGCCTTAACTCACACGCCAACTGACTGTCGTTATACTGCCTAAAATCCTTGCTTAACGATTCTTCCAAATGAAGCAAGGCATCCACCAGATGCTGATGCTTCGAGGTGCTGATGCCCTGCATAGTGTTTTAATTTGTCAAACCAAATTCAATACGGTCAAAAACAATAGGAGCTGCAACAAAAATCCCATTATTATTTTGATCGTTGGTGCGAATAGATTGATTGAAAAATATTGCAGTTGGATTTTCAAGAAATGCGTCTATGTCAGCTTCCGTCACTCGGGCAAGCCCCATCGCTAACATTTCTGCTTTTGTTGGTAATGTAAAGGTTACCGTAATCCATTCTCCCGTTTTGGTAAATTTGGCAGAATTCAACTGGAAACCATTTCTGGAAGATAATTGAAACCAAACTGACAATTGCAGATAATCCACCGATGGGTCAAACGCAGCAACAGAAGTCGAGGGCTGGCTTTCGGCGTTACTTTTCAAAATATTTGTACCCACCATTTTGCTGCCAGCAAAAGTAACAGTGATTGTTTTTAGTCCTTTTAATTTCAGGTTTTGAAAACCACTTTGGAGGTTGTTGAACCGATTTACACCATCGCTTTTTCCTGGGCCATTAACCAAATACAAGTATTTGCGATTTGCCGACAAAAAACTACCATCAAAGCGGTCACCCTTTAAAAGATAGCAGGCGTTAACACCATTAGACCATTCGTCCTTGGCAGTTGTAAAATCTTGCATTATGATTTCAGAATTGTAATCGGGATGTTGTGTAAAATAATTCACATCTGAAAAATCTTCAACCAGTATACGGGTAATTTCTCCTCCTGTTACATCATTGGTGTTCCGGATATCAATCCTGGCAACAGTTCCCTCCATACGTACAATGCCTACCAATTGGGCTACCGATGCTGCATAAGCCTGGTCTTTAAACGTTGCTCCGTCTAAAACACCTGCCTTTACCCGTCCTGAAGCATCTGCATATTCAATTCCAACAACATACTTGCCATCGCCACCATAGAAACGCCCGGCAGGGAGTTTAACAAGGGTACCATCCCATGCGGCTGCATTCGCTGATAATTCCTGTACTGTTGTTTCTTTAGGAGTGATTGTACCAGTACCCGTTTTTGAGGCACTATCTACGGGAATAGCGTTCAACACAATTTCACCGTTTACCTGTTCTAACTTTTGGTTGGATACGCCTATCTGCACTTCGTCCCCGGATGCAAAACTATGTGCTGCCGAAAAATTCACGATGATGCCGGGCTTGTCGTTGGCCTGTTGAAGCACTACGGTTTTGGCATCTATATTCTTTGCATCCTTATTGGATACGACGATGCCTTTCACTTTGAAATTCTTGTTTTTTTCTCCGATTGTTACCGTGCTGCCGGTGCTCAGTTTCTTTAAGTCTTCGATACTTAAACTGACTGTTTCAACCGGCTCCGGAGTAGGTACAGGGTCAGTCTTGTCCTTTTTACAAGCCGTAAAACCTACCGTCAGGCTTACAGCGAATGCAGCGATCTGCAAACCACGCTTTGTTTTCATTTTTAAATTGTTTTTAACTTTCATAAAATTTTTATTATCAATGTATATTTGAATTGGGTTAATACGTCCTGCGCACGGCGGCACGTAAATTATTAGGTATGGTGATTGTTGAAACGTTGGAGCCGTTCGTCATCCGTCTGCGCTGTTCCGTTTTAAATCCCCGTACAATGATTGCGTAACTTCGTCCCGTAACTGCCGGTACAGCAGTATAGATGATAGTCCCATCTGTATCTGTTAGTTTGAAACGAAGCTGCCCGTTTTCTGCATCTTTGGGATCAAAGTAGCTGTAATCCGAAGCCTGTAGGAAAGCAACCTTAGACAAATCCCTGTCGTTGCCTCCAACTGGCATAAATACAGCTTGCAAAGTAGCTGCTTCCGCACTAAGGTTAATAAAACGCACACCAATCTTTCCTTCGGGTATGCCACCACGTGGTTCGGCTACAGAAAGGAAACTAAATTTTGGAGCTGCGTCCTGTGCTGTAAGCGCATCTACCAGGTAAAGGCAGTGAAATTTCACAGGCTCAAGTGCTACCAGCGTATCCAGTAAAGATGTATTTCCTCCACTGAACACAAAACGATAAGGCTGGGCAGCATAGAAAGCGTAGCTAATCTGCCGATCATCAGAATACTGATAAGGGTTGGGATAAACATTATCATTGAAATCGGATATATAACGGAATGCCGACTGATGCTGCTGATATAGCGTATCGGAATGCAGCAGCGAAATATCCACATTCAGGTCTGTCTCCGGCAGTACATCCGAGGCTGCATAATAGCTGACGCGTATGTCCTGCTGGCCGTCCGGCAACACGTCCGTTACATTTTTTTTGCAGGCAATAAACGAACAGCACAACAGCACGAAGCAGCCCCATCGTTTTATTGTTTTACTAACTATATTTTTGTTCATATCAACGCTCTTAATGTTTTTTTATCGTTTATTGGATTTTGGTTTTAATCAATACTTTCTTTCCATTGGCACTCATATATAAGTGGCCGTCTTCGTCCCAATTGAGCAGCTCGTCCACATAGTTATTTTTTGGAAAGAGATAAGTGGTCGGGTTAAAAACGTAACTACCTCTGTCGAACCTGCCTTTGGCATAAGCATATGTCCGTGCATTTTTAAAATCAAATACCATCCATTTCGGAAAATCGTGGGCTCCCGCGATATTTGTTCCATTGGAATTGTAATACTGATATAATAATGCTTGTAACCGATTACCGGGCATTGGCATCAGCCCAAAACATAGATCGGGGTTGGCTCCCCCGCCAAAGTTTATCGAAGTATTCTGGAAGTTGGCCACAAACTGAAAAATATCACCCCCATTTGTACTGCCGGGTTTCACTGTCTGCACTTTCACGCGCGAATTCAGGTCATAAACATCAATACCGATGGAGTAGTCGAATACATAAAGCATCTTGTCATCAGGATTGAGCCGCCATCCCTGAAGGGTTGTGCTATACAGAAGTTGCTCACCGGGCGATCCCGATACCATACCGTACCATTTATAGAGATAGCCAAAGGCTTTATCTGAAACGGTGTAATAAGCCAATGCTGCGGGAACTTTAATCCGTCCCACATTAAATGCGCTATTGCCAATCCCCAGATAAAGGTTGCCATTCTTATCAGGATATATACTGGTTACTACGATGTTCACGGCATCCAATTTGCCGCTAAATGGCTGAGCGATGGCTTGGGAAGCATTCAGCAAAGTCAGGGTTTGATTTGTTAATGCCAGTTGGTATAACGCATAGCCTTTATCGGTACGTACCGAAAGATATAGGTTTTGATTGCCGGGGTCTACGCCGCCTGCTAGAAACTCTTGTGCAATTGAGCCATCCGGCAGTGATAGCGACAGATCAAAGACAGCATCTTCCGTTCCATCTTTATGGATATGGCGTATGCGCTTATCAGTTTGCGAATAGTAATAGACATCACCTTTGCCACTGGCACAATACAGGAAGATATTCTCCCGGTCGGGAAATGTGTAGAGCAGTTCGTTGGTCAACTCTTTGTCAAAACTGCCCTCACCATAATAGCTGAGCACATCAACGGAAGGGCCTGTGCCACTAAGGTCGCCATTCTTAAACGTTACCGGCAAATTGGTTCCAATCATCGCCTCGCTTATCAATACACTAATGTGATCCATATAAGCCGAATCACGTTCGGAAGTGAAGTAAAATGACTTTTCTTTTTTGATTATTTCACCATTAACACCATTGATCAAGACTTGCAAATTTTGGTCAGCTTTCAGCAGTCCGTAAATTTGAAGCGTATCACCCACTACATAACTGGTGCGGTATGCCAGGTTGGCGCTTACATCAACTTGTAACAGACCATTAAGTTTTTCATAGAAATGATCGGCTTTTTTACACCCATGCAGTAAAATGAAACACAGGGCACAGACCATACTTCTCTTTAGAAATATGCTCCAGTTCTTAAAAATAAATCGCATCTCACTCATATAGTTTATAGGGAATAAGTAAATGTTATGATAAAATACCGGCCAGGCTTATAGTAGGATGCCAGCAAATCGCCGGTGACATAGGAGTTCGTCCCGCCTGTAGGCGATGAGATATATTGGGCCTTCTCATACTTGTAGGTGAAGTTGGCATCTTCAGCAAGCCTTACTGCATCGTTCAAAACGTTTTGTATGCCGAGTTTAAGCTGCAATCCCTTGCCAATCCGTTGCGTTGCCGAAATATCCAATTGGCGGCGGGTCAGTTCTATAAGGCTGGGTTGTGTACCTAAATCAGGATAGTTACCTGTATAGCTTGCTTTTCGACCTATCGCCGCAGCATATATGCGAGGCCCGGTCTGATTTAGGATAATTCCCAATTTGGTGCCCGATCCGGCATTCTCATAATACAGACCTCCATTAACCGTGTATGGTGACTGTCCCTGAAGCTGTCTTTTAATCAGCGGGTCGTCCGCGCTGCGGGTGCCATCGCTACTAACAGGGGTACGTTCAGCTTGGCTATAGATGTACGAAGCATTGCCGATAAAGGAGAGGTTTCGGAAAAAAGTGCCGGGAATAAAGCCAAAATATTTGCGGAAGTCCAACTCAATACCATACACATCAGCCTTGTCTGCATTTGTGTACTGTATATTGGAAGCGCCATTATCAGCAGTCTCTTTGACAATCACTCTTTCAATGGGATGTTCTATTTTCTTATAGAAACCTCCTAAACTAAAGCTTTCATTTCCACCTCCGTTCTCTTTTGGGTACCATTCAAAGCGCAGGTCATAATTATTGATCCGGGCGATTTGGAGTTTTGAATTACCCTGAACACGCTGGTTTTCGATATAATCCAATTCCTGATACGGCGATAGTTCACGAAACTCCGGCCGGTTAACCGTCTTGCCATATCCTAACCGGACTACATACGATTGAGATGGCCTGTAACCAATATTAAGAGAGGGCAATATTTCGGTTGATTTGAGGTCTGCAAGCACAGGCGTATTTACACCTCCGGGAATATCTCCAGCCACACCTAAAGCACCGGCAACTTTCTGACGGTTGTGTTCCACACGTACACCACCGTAAATATCCAGTTTGTCACCAAAAGGCAACAGACTAATCGCCAGATAACCGGAATTGTTCTGTTCGGTAGCGGTATAGGCGTCTCCACCTTTTGTACGGTCATAGACTTTTAAAGCAGTCCCATCATCCCGCAAATAAGTGTCACTCCAAAGCTGCCCCAGATCCTGCTGACGCCAGATAACCAGATTCATGTCCATATCGGGATTTCGGCCAATGATAGGGGTATTGGGGTTTACCGGTTGTCCCACGCTATTTAAATCACCTTCATTGACGGTAAATACTCGTCTGAAAACCTTCCGCTCTTTCCATTGCTGGTAACTACCGGCTTTTAAGGTTGCCCAAGATTTCCACTTATAGGAATAATCGATAGACCCGTTGTAAAGTGCTTCCGTGTTTTTAATCCAGACACGGGATATCATTCCCTGCTCTAAGGCATTGCCCATGAACTCAACAAAATCCTGGTCACGCCATATCGGCACCCAGTTCTGCCCTGCGTCCCCGATAACTACCATATTTTCCCGGTCGTTCTTTCGCTGCAAATGGATCACCCGCTGGTCTGGTGTAGTGAGATTGCTGTAGGTATAGCCCAGGTTCCAATCCAGCTTTTGCCTTCCCTTTGATCCTAGGGACGTGTTTCCGCCCAGGTTACCACTGTAAAGGAAACGCTGGTTATAAGAGAGAATGATGTTCCGTTTGTTCAATCCAGTTTCCCACCAGCCATTGTGTGTATCATAATAAAGATTAGTCTGGCGGTTATTCAGGATCGTACTGTTCTGTCCTTGTTGCAGCACAAAGTTCTTAAAATAGATATTGGTGCTGTCGCCCCAGTGATAAGTGAAGTTCTGCAACAAACTTAACTGCGAATTTTCTGTATTTTGGTCATCAATTCCTTTATTTTTCAATAAAGAGCCTTCGTCTACACTTCTTTCCGTTGTGATGTTCCCCGTCATTCGCTCTACACGCTGCTTCCTTGATTCATTCTTATAGCTTAGGGAACTGAGCATAGAAAGTGAGCGTCCACCAATCTTAAAGCTGTTGTAATAATTAGCGGTAAGTTGCATGGGCGGAAGCGCAGTTTTTTTTCCATAGGTCAGAATGTTGGAAAAACTTTTGACATATTCCTTTTGTGATATTGCCGCTCGGGTGAAATCACCATAGCCCGGTACGGATGAAGGAAGTTTGCGGGTACCATCGTCAAATCCCAAAAAATCAAACTTGCCGCCCTGATAGGTAAGAAAGTTTTTATTAAACGTTGTATTCTGCAAGAACCCGGTCTGCAACTCAATATCAAAATGCTTTACGTTTCTCGCATCCTTCGTATAAATCTTAACGGCACCACCTGTCATATCTGCCATGAGATCAGGCGCAGGGGATTTGTACACCATAATGCGATCAATGATACGGGTCGGGAGTAAGTCAAGCGCAAAAGCACGGGAATACTGCTCGGTGGACGGGGCGATATTGCCGTTTAGATAGGTAAGATTATAACGCTCGTTCATACCGCGCACAATAATAAACTTATCGTCCTTAACGGTAACCCCTGAAATTCGCTTCACCACTTCGGCGACATTACGGTCTGCCGAACGGCTGATCTCCTGCGAGGAGATACCACTTACTACGGATTGTGCCTGTTTGATCTCTTGCAATACTTGTTTTTCAGAAGCATGTGCCACAGGCCTGCGGGTTTTTCCTGTAGCGGTTACCACTACTTCACCCAACTGGTTATTGCCCTGCATTTTTATATCGTAAACCTCATCCCGGTTGGCTCTTACTTCGACTGGCTGGTTCGAGGTGGTGTAGCTTACGAAAGATACTTTTAAGGCGTATTTACCAGCCCTCACCCCGGTAAAGCGATAATACCCACTACTATCGGATACGGTAGCTTTGTTCAGTTCTACAATATATACAGATGCGCCGGGCAGGGGCTGTGAAGTTTCAAACTCCACAATGCGGCCTTTAAGTCCGCCGGTTCCCTGACCCTGACCGGCTGATACGTTTGGGCTGGCTGGTTTTTTCACCGTTGGCTTTTCACTGATCATCACATGGCTGCCTTCCGGTATATATTGCAGGTTGGTGCTTTTGAGTATGAGTTCTACGGCTTTCTTAACCGTAATGTCTTTAGCGCTTTGCGTGATCTTCAGCGCATCATATTTTTTGATATCCTGGTCGTAAATAAAGCGCACACCACTTTGTTTCTGTATATTGGCAAAGGCTTCTTTGAGGGAAACACCTTTTAATTCGAGGTTGACCTTGCCGTTCTGAAAATCCTGCGCACCGGCTGTGAGTGAAAGGAAACCACTGAGGATAAGCAACATACAGGCCGTTCGCGCCGGTATGCGCTTAATAAATCGCATGAAGCGAAGTAGTTGTACTACTTTTTGCATATGTTTGTAATAATTACGGGTTATTTATTTTTTAAATTAAATAGTTCGTTAGTCCCGATTTTGTCGGGATGTTCGCATCGAGCCGCCCTGATCGTCAAATCGCAACGGCTTTTTGTCTTTTTATAGCGGTCTGTTACCAACAGGCCGCTATTTGACTTTATATAGAGTGCCCTGATCTATTGCCGCATATCTGTTGTTTTTGATAAATAATAGGTATTCCCATCCTGCACGTTATATTTAAACTTGCCCAAAATGCTGAGCATTTTCAGTACTGTCTCTACGGAATCGGTAGCCCCAAAGGTTCCGCTTACCCGGTAACCGGCTGTTGCACCGTCACGGCACACAACCGTTACGCCATAACGTCTTTTGAGTTCTTTTGCCACCAGTGCCAGCGGCTCTTCATCAAATACCAGTTCGCCCGATTTCCATTGTTGCAAAGCATCTATCTCTATACTTCCCGGCTCCGCTTTTTTTGTTGCCGGATCGTAGCTCACTTTCTTGCCGGGCGTTAGCATGGCCAGTTCTGTTTTACCTTCCGCTGCACTTACGGCAACCTTTCCGGTAGCGACCGCTACTTCCATCGGTTCGCCTGCAAAGGCAGTTACCCGGAATGAAGTACCCAACACACGGGTTTGCACTTCGCCGGTATGGATGGTAAAAGGATGTGCTTCATCCCGCTTTACGTCAAAGAAGGCAGCACCATCGAGGTTAATATCACGCCCCGATTTTGGATAATCTTCGGCATAGCTGACACTACTTCCGGCGGCCAGGTAGATGCTGCTGCTGTCCGGTAAAATGTAGTGCACTGGTACGCCTTTGGTGTTTTCCATTTTGATGTAAACGATCTCCTGTGGAGTGGTTGCTTTTTTCATCTGCCATACGACAATACCTGCCGTAAGTATAATACCTGCCCAAACAGCGGCATGGCGTAAAAAGCGCAGCCGTCTGACCGGGGGGATGTCATTTTTTTTAAAAGGTGTCATACGTTCATACACCTGTGTTTTCCAATACTGTACCCTGCCATCCAGATCCTGCTCACCAGCACCAGGCTTTTCGTATAAGCCTGCCGACTGGTCACGTTCTTCCATCAGTTCGCTGAGGAGATCTTTTCCCTCCGCTGTGTCCAGCAGTTGCTTTACCTGCTGTTCTTCTGACTTGGAACAAAGTCCGTTCAGGAATTTTTGTAACAGTTGCCTTTGTCGGTTATCCATATTTTATGATTGCCTTCTACTTATATAAACAGGAAAAGAAGTACCCGACCACCTATGGGGTAATAAATAAATTGAAGATTTTTTTGGAAACTGTTATAATTGACTGAAAATCAATGAGAAATTTTTTAATTATTTTTTGGGTAAATAATTAAAAACACAACAGGCGAATGTTCAAATACGGGAAGCCGAAAAGCGTAGGGAAAATAAAAGCGGTTACTGTGCTAATAGGAACACCAGGAGCGTAACCAGCGATTGGTATTTCAGGGTATTCTCACGGAGGGTATTAAGGGCTGATACCATGTAGTTCTCCACGGTATTGATGGACAGGTTCAGTTCATCTGCAATTTCCGCATAGCTGAGGTTCTTTTCCCGGCTAAGACGGAAAACTTTTTGCCGTTGGGGGCTTAGCTTATCCACCTCCGATTGGTAGATGGTTTCCATATCCCGGCAGATGATGCCATAGTCAGCTTCCCGGCTATCCACGAACTTGGCTTCATCGAGCAGGTCAATAGAAGCGGTACCGGGAATATTTTTTTGAAGATGGTTGATAATACGGTTACGCATGGAAAGCATCAGGTAGGCTTTCACGTTATTACCTGCATCGGCTTTCAAATGGCCCCGTTTTTCCCAAAGGTTCAGCAGCAGATCCATCACCAGTTCTTCTGCATCCATTTCGTTGTGGACGTAGGCGATGGCCTGCCGGTACAGCGATTTTGCATACCGGTCGAACAACTCATTATAAGCCCGAATGTCGTCCTGCTGACAACATTGCCATAACCCAATATCGGATGCTTGCTTATAGTTCATGAGAATACTTATAACCAGTGCAAAATTGGAAGTTTTAATATTACCCTAAGATTAAGTTTTCATAAAGTAGATAGTAATCACAAACAGATGCGGATTTTTGTACAAAGTCTGGCAAACGCATTATAATAATTGACCTGCAATTTCTACTTTTGTTCGTGAAAAAATATTGTAAAGTGTTTTTGCTTTAATTCCCGGACTGAAACTTAGGAACTTTCAAAGGCTATGGGATGATAAGTGAAGGACGCCCAAGTTATGGCGTGGGCGCACTTATTGTTGCCGGGTTTCCTAAGACCTCAGTTCGGTAAGCTGTTGCCTCGCCTCTTTTTTGAGCGGGGATTTGGTTGATTTTGTAACCGTTTATTTATTTCATTGGATATGGATACCCCGCAATATTATCCGGGTTTTGATTATGCTGCAAAAGAACTCTACCAGTTTCTGGCAGCTTACGATTATTTTACCATCCTGCTGGATGATGGCGACATCATACATTTTACCGCTACCGATCCCGATGGTTTCCGAAAGTGGCTTGCCGATAACAATATTCCCGACATCCGTAAACTGGATGGATGGGTAACTCATTAAATTCAATACCTCTAACTCATGTCCTCACTAAAGGAAAAGCCAAAAGAAGCGCAATCTGCAATCATGTTATTGCTCCTGCTGAACACAGCAGTATTGCTGCTCCATTTGACCATCGTTTTCAAAATAGTTCCCTACAATATCGCCTGGGGCGGAAGGCTAAAAACCGACAGCGAGATGTATGTTTTTGAAATGGTCTCCATTCTCATCAATCTCCTTTTCAGTGTCACCTTGCTAATCAAGGGAAGTTTTATCAAACCAATATTTCCCCCGAAAGTAGTGCATGTATTGCTATGGATATTTTTGATCATCTACTCGCTCAATACAATCTGCAATCTTTTTGCCGTGACCAGCTTTGAAAAATATTTTGCCTTGTTGACTTTTATTTTTGCCTTGTTGATCGCTGTGTTACTGAGGAAGAAAAACAAACCGATGGACACTGCTATTTAGCATCCACCGATAATTGGATTACTTGTTAGCACCAAGTGCATTCAATTTTTCGCTTAGTTCTACCAGTCCTGCTTTTTGCAAACAATCCACAGCAATACTTTTCAGATCTTCCAGGCTTTCAGCGGTAACGCTGGATAACAGTCCCGGATTTTTCTCGTCATCCTTTACTGCCAGCCCACGTTCAATAACGTGGTTCAGCAACAACGCATTCCTTCTGGAAATCTTCAGATCGATCTTTACGTTTTCGTTCATGCCAGGGATACTCAGTATCGTATCATACACTTTGGCTACATCATTTGTTGTCATCATAACTCCTCCTTTTTTATGCCTGCACAAAGGCAGGCTGATTAAACATCTTCACAGCACAAAACTAAATATTAACCGCTTTGGCATCCTACCCAAAATTTGGTCGGGATAGGTGGAACCCATACCTGCTGCCTAACTTCGTATGACAATACTGAAAGTGTAGAACGAAAAATGTGCAGATATGGATTTCAGAAACAACAGGCTGTCCATTGCCGATGTAAAAGAAATGGACATAGTGGACTACCTGTCCACATTAGGCCACGAGCCTGCAAAGATTAGGACTTCGGATTTTTGGTACCACTCTCCGTTAAGGGAAGAAAATACACCCTCCTTTAAAGTCAACCGCAGGCTGAACAGATGGTACGATCACGGATTGGGTAAGGGTGGCAACCTCATTGATTTCGCCATCTTGTATCACGGTTGCACCGTTGGTGAATTTTTGCAAAATCTTGGTGGCCATCTTTCCCTTCAAAAGCCGGGTGTTAGCCGTCCGGTGTTGGAGGCAGAACAGGACGATAATCACATTAAAGTTTTGGGCGACTTTTATCTTTCTTCTTATGCGCTGTTGCGTTACCTGGAACAGCGCCGCATACCAGTTGATATTGCTGATAAATATTGCCGTGAAGTACGCTATGAACTGAACGGAAAAACCTATTACGGCATCGGCTTTAAAAATGATTTGGGTGGTTACGAAATCCGCAACCCATACTTCAAGACGAGTAGTTCGCCAAAAGGTATCACCACGTTCGATAACGGCGCAAAAGATGTTGTGGTCTTTGAAGGTTTTACTGACTTCCTTTCTTTCAAAAGTATCCATCAAAACGAACCGGAAAACCGTTTTGATTTTGCCGTGCTCAACTCCGTTTCTTTTTTTGAAAAAGCCCGCCCGTTTATGGAGCAGCATGATATGATCCGCTTATACCTGGACAGAGACGCGACCGGACAAAATTACAGCCGCTATGCAATTTCATTGAATGAAAAATATAAGGATGAAAGCAGCCTGTACCAAAACCATAAAGACCTCAATGATTGGGTGATGAATTTTGGCAAGTCGCAGAAACAGCATCAGGGGCATAAATTAAGGTAAGGCCATGAATGGAACAACTACCATGATAACAGCAATACGGAATGCCCGGAAGCCTGCCGGAAATTACCGGAAGCTGTTTGAAAAATCTTCAAAGACATTCCAAAGGCTGAAAGATTGCATCGTTCCTGCAATCGGCAAGATGTCCGGTTGTATCACAACCGAAATCTTGCCGCCCTTACTCCGAAGTCGTGGGCGGTGATTGATGAAAGGTATTTTATTGTTGAAGAAGTGAAATGGAGTGAAGCGGAATTCACGAACTCCATTGAAAATATGTTGAATTAGTGAGTAAAATGATTAGGTGATGAGTGAAGTGAACAACAACAAATCAAAATGGTTGCACCTGCGGTTAAGTGAAGCAGAGCAAAAAAAATTACAGTCCTATTTTTCCAAAACAACTTGCAGAAAGTTGAGTGAATATGCAAGAAAGAGATTGCTTGACAAGCCCATAACGACTACTTATCGTAACCAATCTTTAGATGACTTAATGACAGAACTAAGTAAGCTAAGAACAGAATTAAACCACATCGGCAACAACTTCAATCAAGCCGTCAAAAGGTTGCATACACTTCAACAAATCGTAGAATTCAGAACATGGTTAATGAGCTACGAACTGAATAGAAATATTCTTTGGGGCAAGATAGATGAAATTAAAAACCATCTTCAAAAATTGACTGAAATATGGTTGCAGTAATCAAAACGGGACATAGCATTCATCGCATTTTCAACTACAATGAAAACAAAGTAAAAGAGGGTGTTGCCGAGTGTATCGGCGCAGGCAATTATCCTATGGATGCAGATAAAATGAATATCAATATGAAGCTGAACCGTTTTCAAAAACAGTTAGCCCTAAACGAAAATGTAACCCGAAACAGTGTGCATATTTCTTTAAATTTCCATCCTTCAGAAAACCATTATTCCAAAGAAAAATTATTGTCTATTGCAGAAGATTATATGCAGCGAATCGGCTTCGGCGAACAACCTTATTTGGTCTATCAGCACAACGATGCAGCACATCCACACTTGCACATTGTGTCCATAAAAGTACGTGCCGATGGTAGCAGGATTGATATGAACAATATTGGCAAGAACCAATCAGGGCAAGCAAGAAAATCACTGGAAAAAGAATACGGATTGGTAACAGCCGAAGCGCAAAAGCAGCAGGCATTGTATCCCTTAAAGCCTGTAAACATTGCCAAGGCGATTTATGGTAAAATACAAACAAAAGCAGCGATACAAAATGTATTGGAGCATGTCATAAATCAATACCGATATACAAGTTTGCCCGAACTAAATGGAGTACTGAAACAATACAATGTATGGGCAGAAAGAGGCAGTGAAGGTTCAAGAACCTATCAACGAAAAGGATTGCTTTATCGTGTATTGGGTGAAAATGGAAAACCGATTGGCGTACCCATAAAAGCAAGCCTGTTTTACAACAAGCCAACATTAAGATTTCTGGAACAAAAGTTTATACAGAACGAAGCTCAACGTTTGCCATATAAAGTGAGAATAAAAAATGCTGTTGACAAAATTTTGCTGGACAAAAACACAACGCTTCAAAGTTTGATAACAGCTTTGGATAAACAAGGCATTCATGCAGCACTCAGACAAAATGAAAAAGGAATTATCTATGGTATTGCATACGTTGACCATCAAACCAAATGTATTTTCAACGGAAGCGATTTAGGTAAGCAGTACAGCGCCAAAGCAATACAGGAAAGATGTTTGCAGAAAGAAGTTGCCGAACAGAACCTGCTATCGCATTCCCTTCGGCAACAGGAAAATATTGGGCTTCCGAATCGTTCTGACGATACCGAAACCAAAGACACTATCAACGACCACAAGACCATACAACGTTCCAAAGAAAATGAAAGCATTTTGGATACTTTATTACAAGCAGAAAACAATACCGATTGGCTACCAAAGAATTTAAAAAGAAGACGCAAGAAAAAACAAAGAAAAAATATTTCAAACAATTAATAAAACAATTTCACGCAACGCTCGCAACGAATACAATGTAGCAAAGACTTGTATTAAAATTTCGTTGCGTTCTTTGCAATCTTGGCTTCGTTGCGTGAAAAAAGGGAGGCAGTTATGAATACCGGAGAGAATGAACAAGGATTAAGAAAAATATTGGACATGACAAGGTTAATCAGCATTGTCATTTTGGTCTTGCACTTCTATTATTTCTGTAATGCGGCATTCCATGAGTGGAAATTAAGTAGTGCATTTACGGATAGGATATTAAACAATATTTATAACACTGCTTTATTCAGCAACTTTCATAAAAGTAAGTGGATAGCCTTGTTGTTTTTATCAATTTCATTAGTCGGTGCGCGGGGAAAGAAAAATGAAAAGTTAAATTTCAAAACTGCATTTACTTACATCATTTGTGGGTTGTTGGTCTATTTTGCAAGCTATGGTTTACTGTCAATAAAAGCAACGTTTACAGTTCGTTCACTACTTTATATCGGAATTACCTCTATTGGATTTTTGTTAATACTTACCGGCGGTACTTTGCTCTCACGTATTATCAAAGGTAAACTGAACAACAAAGATATTTTCAACAAAGAAAATGAAACCTTTCCGCAGGAAGAACGCTTGTTGAAAAACGAATATTCCATCAATCTTCCGGCACAATATTTTTTGAAAAATAAACTACGCAAAAGTTGGATAAACATCATCAATCCCTTTCGTGCCATTATGGTTTTGGGTACGCCGGGTTCGGGCAAATCTTATTTTGTCATCCGCCACGTAATCACACAGCATATCCAAAAAGGCTTTACGATGTTCGTGTATGATTTTAAGTTTGACGACCTTTCCAAAATTGCCTATAACACTTGGCTGAAATATAAACACACTTATGCCAAAGCGCCACGGTTTTTTGTTATAAATTTTGATGACTTAACCAGAAGCCATCGCTGTAATCCTTTAGAGCCTATTGCTATGACCGACATTACCGATGCAGCAGAATCGGCAAGGACTATTTTAATGGGATTGAACCGTGAATGGATAAAACGACAAGGCGATTTTTTTGTGGAAAGTCCTATCAATTTTTTGACGGCAGTAATTTGGTATTTACGAAAGTATAAAGACGGGGAATTTTGTACGCTGCCGCACGTCATTGAATTGATGCAAACAGATTATGATAACCTGTTTACTTTACTTCGCACCGAGAAAGAAATTGAAGTACTGATTAACCCTTTTGTGAATGCTTATCTCAACGACGTAATGGAACAACTGGAAGGGCAGATAGCCGCTGTAAAGATTGCTATGGCGAGGCTCTCATCACCGCAATTGTATTATGTATTATCAGGCAACGATTTTAATTTGGACATCAATAATCCTGATGAACCAAAGATTGTTTGTATGGGCAATAATCCGCAAAAAATACAAATTTATGGAGCTGTATTATCTTTATTTGTATCGCGATTGGTAAAGCTGGTGAACAAAAAAGGGAAACTGAAAAGCAGTTTAATTTTTGACGAGTTCCCAACCATTTATTTGAACAATATGGACAGTCTGATTGCAACTGCAAGAAGTAACAAAGTTTCTACTTGTCTGGGCATACAGGACTTTAGTCAATTGCGTAAAGACTATGGAAGAGAACAAGCCGATGTGATTATGAACATCACCGGAAACATCGTTGCGGGACAAGTAACGGGCGACACCGCCAAACAATTATCTGAACGTTTTGGAAAAATTATGCAGGACAGGGAAAGCCTTTCTATCAACAGTAACGATACTTCTATCAGTCGTTCCAAGCAATTAGAATCGGCTATTCCGCCATCGAAAATTTCTGCATTAAGTTCGGGCGAATTTGTGGGTATGGTTGCTGATGACCCTGATAATAAAATAGAACTAAAAACTTTTCATTGCCAAATCATCAATGACCATAAGGCTTTGAAAAAAGAACAAGAAAATTATAAAGAAATCGAAGTTATTCGGAAACTTGATAACTCAATGGTACAGCGCAATTATCTTCAAATCAAACAGGATATTCAAGATATTATTCAATCAGAAATGGAAAGGTTAATGAATGATCCAGGTGCGAGGCATTTGGTGGTGAAAAAATAAACCCGTAAATAGCACTGTCTATGCTAAATGTTGATATATTTACATAAAATGCCTATTTATATGAACGAAAAAGCAATAAATAGATTAAAAGCAGTTTTGGCAGAGCAAGGTAAGACAAACAAATGGCTTGCGGAGCAATTGGGCAAAAACGAAACAACTATATCTCGTTGGTGCACGAATGAAATTCAGCCATCAATGGACAATTTTGTTACAATAGCCAAACTATTAGGAGTGGATGTTAGAGACCTCATTAATTCAACTAAAATGACAAAGTAATTATGCAAATAGAAATAAAGGGGATTAAAATATTTGCACCATTGCTAAATAAATGGGTGGTAAACACGCAAGAAGAAAAACTCAAACAGGAATTTATTCAAAGGTTAGTCAATGTTTATGGTTATTCTCTTGGACAACTTGGTCAAGATGTGGAAATTAAAAAAAGATACAAAGCTGATATAGCCATTTGGCGATCTGAGAAGGAGAAAATAAAAAATCAAATACCTTCAATAATTATTACTGTCGAATGCAAGGCAGAGCATATTAAAATAAAAGAAAGTGATTACTCGATTGGGTACAATTTTGCATCGACAATTAATGCAAATTTTTTTATCGCAGTAAATTTAAAAGAGCCTAACGGCAAAGTATTTCACATTCTAAAAGATAATACTCCGAAACGTGTTGAAAAATTAGCAGATATTCCGAAAGCAGAAATTTTATCTGATGATAAAAAAATTGAAAAGTATATTAAAGAAACGAAAACCTTTACTAGGGAAGAATTTACTAGGCTTCTAACTCGCTGCCACAACATAATTAGGAATAATGATAAACTTTCTCCCGAGGCGGCATTTGACGAAATTAGCAAGGTGCTCTTTATGAAGATTATGTATGAAAGAGAGGCGACTGAAGAAATGATTTTTTCAAAAGCTAGATTTCAGGCATTAGAAAAACTGTATAATCAAGAATTAAGAGATGGTATTAGAAGCGATTCAAATTTTGATGAGGATTATATGCAAATATTGTTTAACAGAACCAAGTTGAAATTTGAAGGAGATGGAATATTTGAGAAGAGAGACCAAATAAAAATTAAGAGAGAGAGTTTCGAAATGATCGTTGAAGAACTTGAAGCATTCAACCTATCAGATACTTCCGATGATGTAAAAGGAATCGCATTCGAACAGTTTTTGGGAAAAACATTCAGAGGCGAATTAGGTCAATTTTTTACTCCAAGAACAATTGTAGATTATATGGTCGAGATACTTGACCCACAAGAAGGAGAAACAATATGTGATCCTTGTTGTGGTAGCGGCGGCTTTTTGATAACTGCATTTGATTATATCCGTAATAAAATTGATGAGGATATAAAAAAAGAGGTTGGAAAATTAAGAGGCAAATATTTTGAAAATGATTATCAAAAATTTGAGAAATATAAAAAACTTCTTCAACAAGAATTTGATTTAAATAATAAGAAAAGTAGATATTATTACCTTTCACACAATTGCATATATGGCACTGATGCAAACCCCCGGATGGCTAGAACTGCAAAGATGAATATGATAATGCATGGCGATGGCCATGGTGGAGTTCACCATCATGACGGTCTTATCGACGTTAATGGGATATATAAAGGGCGCTTCGATGTAATATTAACTAATCCTCCGTTTGGTGCCAGAGTAGAAAAAACTTTGAGAATAACTATTTCTGACATTCCAAGTGAAGAAATGATAAAAAATGGCGTTAATAAGTATGGAGAAGAATATTATGAAAATGTAGTAAAACCAATAAAAGAATGGGCTGATTTTGATAATGGCAAAAATTTGCCTAAAGGAAAATCAGTACTTAGCATTTTTGAGACAGGAGAGATGAGCGGCTTAACGGAGGTCTTATTCATTGAAAGATGTTTGCAATTGCTTCACGCTGGTGGAAGAATGGGTATCGTATTACCCGAAGGAGTATTGAACAATACAAAACTTCAAAAGGTAAGAGATTATGTTGAAGGTAGAGCAAAAATTATAAACATAACCTCTATTCCGCAAGACGTTTTTATTGCATCAGGGGCCACGGTAAAGCCAAGTTTACTTTTTTTTAAAAAATTCACAGAAGAAGAAGCTAAGAAATACAACAAAATTAAAATAGATGCAACTAAATCTGCAAACGAGAGATATACGGCTGAAAAGCAAAGATTAGAAGAACAGATAAAAGTTAGGGGAATTGGCAAAGAAGAAAAAAAGGAACTGAAAGACAAATTGAACCAACTTCTCCAACAAATCGAAGATGAAATCAAACTTGAAGTAAAAACAAAGTTTGATTATGAAATTCCAATTGTCGAAGTGGAAAAAGCTGGTATTAGCACAACCGGAGCACCTATAGAAAATGAATTAGTGCCAGTAGCGGAAGAATTCAAAAAATATAGAATTAAAAACAAGCTTTGGGAAGACCATTATGTGGCAGTACATTATGATGTACAGGATAATAAATTTCAAAGAGTAAATGCGGCAGGCGAGCCTGAAGTTTTTTATGAAAAAACCGTACAATGATTAAAGAAGTAACAAAAAAATGGATAAAGTTTTTGCCTTTCCGCGATGTTGTGCTATGGGATGTAAAACGCTACTCTTCTGAAAAAATAAAATCAGAATATCCAATTGTAAAATTGGGTTTGCACATTCAAGAGCAAAGCCAGAAGGTAAAATTGTTTGACTTTCCAGAAGAAGAGTTTGGCATATTAGGTGTAAACAATAAAGTGGGAATTTTTGATGCCTACAAAGAAAAGGGAACTAACATTAACCAAGCATACAAACGTATGAAGATAAACTGGTTGGCTTATAATCCATATCGTGTAAATGTAGGTAGTATTGGAATGCGGACAGCTCAACATAAACATGAATACATAAGTCCTGCCTATGTTGTATTTAGCTGCAAAGAAACCCTACTCCCTGACTTTCTTTATAAGCTATTTAAAACGGAACGCTTTAATAAGATAATCAATGAAAGTACAACTGGATCAGTGAGGCAAAACCTTACAATCGATATTCTGAAATCCTTGGATATCGCTTTACCTCCGATAAAAATCCAAGAAAAATTGCTGATTAAGTATTACACTAAAACAGCCCTAGCTTTGAAAATTGAGGATGAAATAGATAGAGAAGAAGATAAAATCGTTAAATATATCAATACTGAACTGGGTATTGTGCAGAACAAAAAAATTAAAAAGAAGGGATTAAACTTCACGAAGTTTACAAGCCTTGATAAATGGGGATATGATTTTGTGTTCTCGAATTCGATGCTGACCGGTAAATACAAATATTTGACTATTTCTGATTTATGTTCAGTTAGTTCTGGTGGCACGCCTTTAAGAACAATAAGTGACTACTATACTGGAAATATACCTTGGATTAAAACGGGAGAGGTTGTTAATGATGTAATATTTGATACCGAAGAAAAAATCACAGAACTTGCTGTTTTAGAAAGTTCTGCCAAAATATTCGCTAAAGGAAGTTTGATAATTGCAATGTACGGGCAAGGTGCAACAAGAGGAAGAACAGCAAAACTAGGAATTGATGCTTCAACAAATCAAGCTTGTGCCGTATTACATAATATCAAAGAGAACATTGTGCTTACTGATTACTTGTGGATTTATCTTATGAATGAATACGATAATCTACGCGCAATGGCAAGTGGAAACAACCAACCAAATTTGAACCTAGGAATGATTGCCTCTTATCGTGTTCAGATTCCCCCGATGGTAATACAAAAGCAGATTATAAAAAAATATTTTGACCACAAAAAAATAATTACAAGACAATTGGAGATAGTTGAAATTAACAAGCAAGAAGCTATTAAAGAGTTTGAAAAAGCAATTTTTAAATAAGTACCGATGCAAATAACATCACTCTACATAGACGATTATAAACTTCTTAATGAGTTCACAATCAATTTTCGAAAAGATGTGTCGATTCTTATTGGAATAAACGGTTCTGGCAAATCAACAATTCTTGAAAGTATTGCTCAAATTTTCAGTGATGCTTTTTTAAAAGAGAAATCAAAGTTTGGCTTTAAATTAGAATATGAATTACGACTAGAGGAGATTTTGGCGCAAACCGCAACCACCAGCGAGTTTAAAACCGAATATATTAAAGTTGAAATTACTTCCATAAAAAAAGATGAAACACTAACATATAAGGTATTTGTAGCGGATGAGACACTTGAAAAAGAAGTAGATATTGAAAAACATTTTGGGTACTTTGATAAGATTTTACCCAACAATATTGTAATTTATTATTCTGGTCTTGCAGAAATAATGAAGCGAATTTGTTTGCCCCATGATGAAAAGCTATCTGTTAACTACAGAAAGGGCAACACAAATATTCATCGTCCGTTCTTCTATTTTGAACCACCTCTGTTTAATCTAATTCTCATAACACTTCTGTCTTATGAATTTGGCGATATTCCTGAATTTCTTTATGAAAGAGCAAAAATAAAAGGTGTTCAAAGTATTCACATTACATTAAAGAAACCTGGCTGGGGAAAAGGCAAAATTGAAAACTGGTGGGGCGCTAAAGGTGAAGTAAAAACACTCCTAGATTTTCTTGATAGTATTGGTAGCTCATTGATAATTGACGGGAATAAGCCAAGCCATGGGAAAAGTGGTAATGTAGTTATCGAGGCCTGGCAAAATGAAGTGTTGAATATTACCATAATCGGACAGGAAAAACTTTTCGAGATAAGAGAGCATTTTGTAGAAGAAAAAACACTTTTCAAGATCCTTAACACCTTGATAATTGATGGATTTTCACCCGACGTAAAGTTTTCACTAATTCAAGATGATAACAAAGATTTTAAATCATTTAATGTTTTGAGTGAAGGGGAGCAACAAGCTATAATAATAAGGGGCTTAATCGAATTGGTCGACAATGAAAATACCTTGTTCCTCTTTGATGAGCCAGACACATATTTACACCCTTCTTGGCAAAGAAGTTTTATTGAAAATATAAATCAATTAGCAAACAGGTCAGAATTCAATACAAGTCAATTCTTAATAACTACACATTCCCCACAACTATTAAGCAATGCAGACCCTGCAAGTTGTGACGTTCAAATAATGGAAGAGGGTGAAATTGTAAAAGTTACTCCTAAGTATTACGGCAGAGGTATAAGCACTATTTTGTATGAAATGATGGGTGTTGAACGTAGAAATAAAAAGGTCGCAAAATTGTTGAGTGTTCTATTTAACCACATTGAAAATGAAGAGTTAGAAAAATCGAAATTAGAATATGCTAAACTTGCTGAACTCCTTGGTGATGATGACCCTGCAATTATAAGAGCCAAAACACAATTAGATTATTTAGAAGAAGCAAAGAATGAAGCAGATAATTAAGATAACTGAGCCACAATCGTTAATTCAACATAGAGCAAATCAACCTGCTTTTTATGAAGGGTTACCTTTACAGACAAAAGACGAGTTGAGACAAAATTTGCTATTGGAACAGGGTTATATATGCTGTTATTGCCTCAAACGTATTCCTGAAAAAGTGGAAAAAGACGGTCGAATAAGTTATGATATGAAAGTCGAACACTATCAATCTCAATACGGCTTTCCACTGCTCCAGCTATCTTATACAAATTTATTTGGTGCTTGCACTGGAAATGAAGGAAAGCCCAAAAAGCTTCAAACCTGCGACACAAGAAAGGGTGATGAAATACTTACGATAAACCTATTGACAAATGCACCAAATTGTGAGACACTCTTCAAGTATAATGCAGAAGGTGAGATTAGCTCTGTTGACAACGACAAAGATATCAATCGACAATTAAATGAAATACTAAACTTGAATATGCAAACATTAAAAGACGGCAGGCGGCAAGTTTATTTGGAAGTCCAAAAAAAAGTTGAAGCAGAAAGTAGACTCCTTAAAACAGGTCAATTAAAACTCAAATATTTTGAGACTGAAAGACAGAAGTGGATTACCAAAAATGAAAATAAACATAAGCCTTTTTGTATGGTGGCTATTTATTATTTAACTAAGAAAATTAGACAATGTCAGAATTAGTCCATCTGCATTCTTAAAATCCATATTTCCATCTGCCCAAAAATATTAATGCATTAAAGAAAGGCTCTTAGAAATCGGCAAACAACTTAACAAAATACGAAAAGAAGGTAAACAGTCTTTTTGAAAACATACCCCTATTGGGTTCAGGAAAATATTGAATGATTATTCCGATGAATGTAAAAGCTTCGTTTTTGGGAAAAACACGCTAGAGCAAAGGCTTGCGTAAATATCAGTTATACCACCTTGAGGCTGTCAAAAAATGTTAAAACAGATATTAAGTGTTCGACTGTAATCCCTTTCAGCCCGCTGAGAGGGTCTTCATCAAGAAGACCCTCTTTTTTTTCGTATATCAACAATCCTTTTTCTTTCATTATCAGATGGTTGTGGGATAGAACACCGAGCATGGTAGGTGTTCGATAGATGCCATCTTGATAGTATAAATTGCTGTCGAACACCAGATTTACAAATTTTAGCCACTGTCTAAATGCTCTCCGGTTTCAATATTGTTTAATATATTGTCAACCTTTAGGGCGATGCACTCATCGACGCACTCTTTTTTTGATTATAGTATTTTAATGGCTTTAAGATTCAATTATTTTCTCCTTATCCCTTAATTTAGAGTCAAAACGAATGTTCCACTCTTGCATTTGATCTAAAATCGGTAAAAATGCCAATCCTTTTTCAGTCAGTGAATATTCAACTCTGCGTGGTAATTCATTGTAGGCAACTCTTAAGATAATTTCATCTTCTTCCAATTCCTTCAACTGTTCCGTCAAAACCTTTCTGGTGATAATTGGAATAATGGCATCTAATTGCCCAAACCTTATGGTACGTTCCCTAATGACATGTAATATCAGTGGTTTCCATTTATTTCCAACAGCTCCCACAGCTCTGGTCAAAGGGCAGTGAGAATTACAAAAATTACTATCTCTCATATTTTGCGGGTTTAAAAACATTTTATGAGCAATATGTTACCGCAGCTAACGAGCGCGACTTTGCTACAATTGCAGAATTAATTAACGATGAAGTAGTGATTAACGGAATGCCCGGTAAAAAAGAAGAAGTCCTTCGAGGACTTAAATGGCTTATTGATGCAGTACCTGATTATGTATGGCATATCGAAGATCTTTTTGTAAATGAAGATCGTATAGCTGCAAGGCTAAGGGACGTGGGAACTCCTGTTCGGGAATTCTTTGGAAACCAGCCAACAGGAAAAACAATAGAATTTATAGAGTTTGCGTCCTATAGAGTAAAGGAAAACAAATTCGTTGAAATGTGGTATTTGATCGATACAACTAAAATATCCGAGCAGCTTAAAGGATAATCTTAAAGTATTTAGTTTTCGTTAGAATCGTAAGGATAGTATTTGTAAACAAATTTAGACATTGGATCATAAAAAATAGCTCAATGCATTAGATTACTTGTTGGGAATATTGATCCAAATGAACAAATTACTGAACAGGTTTGAAAAACCTTATTATCCTGGGAGTTGTATTTTGAGCTGATTTTTAGATTGGCTCAAAATATAATGACCTTTAAAAACGAAATTGCAGCCATTCAGGTTAAGAATGAATTGGAATTAAAAGACAAAACAATCGAACTAAGCAAAATAAAAAACAAGCAACTTTGGACTTACGCCATACTCGCAGCCATCGCTATCGTTTCCCTTTCACCGTATTTTTTAAACAGGTACAGGATAAAACAATTGCGTTTGAAAAATGTTTTACAACAACGCGAGGCCCTACAGAAAGAACAACAACTTGCTTTTCATTTGTTTACTTACGCTTTTGAAAAAGATGAAAACATAAATCTACAACCTACATTTCTCCAATGATGGTGCAGCCTTTGATAGAAAATATAATTCATCACGGCATCCGAAATTCTCAACGAAAAGATTTGTTTGTACGCGTGTCTGCTGAGCAAGTCGACAACACACTGTGCTTTATTATAAGAGGCAATGGCGCAGGTTTGAAAATGCAGGAAAATGCAGACGTATCGGGCGTTAAGCAAAAATATTTTGGCATAAAATTAATCAAGGAAAGACTTGAAATCGTCAATCGTAGCCAGGGAAAAAACATTGCAAAATTTTCTTTGTCCGATGATAATAATGCTATTACAGCAACGCTTACACTACCTGTCTTGAATTAAACTTTGAAGCTTAAAATTTACAAGCCATTCGACATTTTCTTTTTATTGCACCGATTTCTTTAACAAAAATCCAGAAATAAATAAAGCTTTGAAAAGCAATACAGATAAGGACTTCACAATATAACACATAATAAAACATTCTTTTTTAAGTTGCAATATCGTCAGCATCAGCATCACCGAATAACCGCAACTGTCCGCTGTCACTTTTAGGCAACAACAACGCGAAATTGGAAATCCCAACACCGAGTAAGCGCACTCTTTTACTATCAACTGGAGCGTTTTCTAGTATCAGTTTTACCATATCAATAATCTCATTTTCATTGTTTACCAATACTGTATTGGAATGGCTACGCGTCATAATCGAAAAATCATGCAACTTAAATTTTATAGTAATCGTCCGGCCTTTTAACCCCGTGCGTTCTAGTCTAACGACTAAACGTTTTGTCAAAACTTCTAGTTCATGTAGCATAGCTTCTTTTGTCGTCAAGTCTTCCGGATAAGTATCTTCCACGCTGACAGATTTCGTTTCGCGAAAAGGCCGCACCTCCCTTTCGTCAATACCGCGTACGATATGATAATAAAAATGGCCAACTTTGCCAAAGTGTTTGACCAAGTCAGACTCGGACAACTTTTTCAAATCGCCCCCTGTATGCAAACCCATCGACTTCATTTTAGCGGCAGTAACTTTTCCCACGCCATGAAATTTTCCGACAGGAAGTTTTTCCATGAAAGCCTCAATTTTTGATGGTCCTATAAATGTGAGTCCATCTGGCTTGTCCATATCCGAAGCTATTTTTGCGACGAATTTGTTGATAGAAACACCCGCGGAAGCCGTCAGGTGTAGTTCGTCTTTAATTTCCTGTTTGATACGCTGGGCAATATCTATTGCATAGCCAATATTTAGTTTGTCGTGCGTAACATCCAGATATGCTTCGTCCAAAGACAACGGTTCAACAATATCGGTATAGCGATGAAAAATTTCACGGATTTGTTTGGAAACAGTTTTATAGGCGTCAAACCTAGGCAATACGAAAATCGCATGCGGACAAAGTCGCTGCGCAGTTTTGGACGGCATCGCGGAACGCACGCCAAACTTCCGTGCTTCATAACTTGCCGTAGCCACCACGCCGCCGCGTCCTTCAGGCATACCACCTACTACCAACGGTTTTCCGCGATACGCAGGAAAATCTCGCTGTTCAACCGATGCGTAAAATGCATCCATATCGACGTGGATTATTTTTCGGTAAGATGAGGACGACAATTTTAGCTACTTTTTTAATAATATAAAATTAGAACATTCCTACTATTTATCCGAAATATGACTAAGCATTAAAAACTAGGGAAATGCCCCGATGAACATTTCCCTAGTTTACAATTCACAACTTATTTAAAATTTATAATGCAAAGAATATTGATTGGCGACCAAGAAACTATACAATTCCATTTTATAGTATTGTGCCAATATGCATCGACTATACTATTTTTTTTAAATAAAAGAACAATTAATATCAACCAAACCAGTCGCTTTCATTTCCTGCCAAAATTCGGATGGAATATGTTGCGTCACAAGCAACGCGTTTTCTTTCACCCTAAGCGGATTGGACGTATTGAGCGCAACACTCGCCACGCCAGGAACATGCAATGCAAACTGTACGCAAGCCGCAGCGGGATTAATATCAAAACGCTTACAAAGATGTTGAAACGCATCGCGCCATTCAAACAAATGCTGGTCTTGCTGCGCGTCGCGCGACACGAGCCTATAATCATAATAGTTGCCTCCTGTCAAAAAACCCGCATGAAACACCGCAGAGTTAACCACCATGCAACCTTTACGTTTTAATTCGGCTATAAAATCAAGCAATTCGTCGGGATGCGTTTTTATAGTCAGGCTATTGGCGATCATCACCCAGTCAAGCGAAATATCGGAAGCGATCCGCTGTACCACGCGCCAATCCTTAGCCCCAACGCCAACCATTTTTACTTTTCCCTGTTGTTTTAGGTCAAACAAAGCCTTATATGCCTGCATGATATCTTCGTACAAAACGGCTTTTTCCGTTTCGTTGGTAGCGGTCGCTAGATATTCGTCCGGATCATGTACCGAAACCATCTGAGGCGTGTATTGTCCTAATAATTGGTTGCCCTGTTCGAAACATTCCAATATGCCGTCGTAACTGATTTTTTGCACGGCATCGTATTGGAGTTCTTTCCATACCCCCACTTCAAATGTTGGTTCGGGCGTCTTCAGTTCTGTCCGCAACCAGCCCAATTTATTGCTGATCATGACATCATCGGGTTTAACTCCAAGTGCTTTCAAGCTTTTACCCAAACTTTCCAACGCCAATCCCGCGCCATATTTGCCTGCACTATCAAAAACCACAGGAAGCGTCGCCGTATGTTCAAAACATTGTTGGACTATATTTTTTTTCTGTTCGTCCGACATCGCCACGTAAAGGTTTCCCAGCGCGCTCGTACCGAAGATCAATGGCGGCATTCCCGCATTTTCTATTGTTGTATGTGACATTTATTATCCATTAAAATTTGTATTGCATCAAAGCGAAGCGTCTTCAATGAAAAGCAAGGTAACTCAATCCATCTTTATGAAAAAACAATATCGAACGATGATAGTATCGTCCAATATTGTTTTTGTTTTAAAAACCAACTAAAATTTTGTGTATAAAACGAGCAACGACACGCATCATAATGCGGCCTAAATTAAATAGTAAACTAGGTCGCATTATAAAAACACAGTTTTTCTTTACCGCCGAACATTATTTCAAGCTCAACTCAATTACCGGAACTTCATACGGTGGTTTGTTTTTCGGAATTACCCATTCATGCCGTGCGGGCAAGGAATACAAACCCCAATGTATAAACATACCGAAACGCGCGTCCGCCCACCATTTTAGACGTTGCTCTTTCTGCGCAGTTGTTTCATTGAATATTTTTTCTCCCGAGCACCTGCGTGCAACGAACCACAGCGCAACAGTAACGCAATACATCTTTTCGTTAAGTATTTATCCAAATGCACGACAGGTTTTGTAAATATACTATAAGCCCGTCTATATTGGCAGACCCCGATTTATATCACCAACAGCTTCATTTTATGCGCACTAAAATCCCATCTTACCCATTTTCCTTATCCGCTATAATCAATTCAATCTCGTGGTCACGAAAAAGCTGCCGATGCTTTTCGTCAATCTCGTTGTCCGTTATGATAAAATCGATTAGGGAAAGCGCACCCAAACTAGCCAACGCCGTTTTTCCGATTTTAGTAGAATCGGCCACGAGATAACAGGTTTCCGCGGCGTCTATCATTGCCCTTTTGACGACAATATCACTCAAACTCGGATAGGTCAGCCCCGATTTCAACGAAATACCGGCCGTCGCCAGAAAAAGTTTCTGCACGTTCAATCCTTTAAAAAAGTCCGCTGCCTTTTGTCCCGTCAGCGAAAGCGTCGGCGGTTTAAATTCGCCGCCCGTCACGATCACGTCAATACCATGTTCCGCACCCAGCATCAAGGCAATATTCAGTGCATTAGTGATGACGGTCAGTTGCCGTCCGCGCAGTTTTTTAGCGATTTCGGTCGTCGTCGTACCCGAATCCAATATGATCGTGTCGCCGTCTTCAATAAGATTCACGCAGGTTTGTGCGATAAGTTCCTTCTTTTCCAGATTTTCCAGATGGGCAAAACTGATTTCTTTCGCATGGTGCGTGTCGTCTTTCAAAAAAGCGCCGCCATGCTCCCGAATAATCAAACCTTCTTTTTCCAATTTCTCCAGATCCTGCCTGATCGTTACTTCCGTCACCTTAAACAGTTTGGCAAGGTCCTGCACTTTGGCCGAACCGTCTTCTTGAAGAAAATCCATGATCTTATCCCGACGATGATGTGCTAGCATAATTACAAATTAGTAAAAAACGAAGAAAAACGTAAATAAAAGGAATATATTTTTTCAAATCGGCAATCGTATTGCTGACGAAAAAGACACTTGAACTTTATGAAAACCTTAATATTTCATCGTCATGGCGAGCAATGCAAGGCAATCTCATGTCACATTATATCCTATCCCACAAACTATTAGGAGCATTTAAGATACCAAACGAATATATACACAAAACAACGAACGAAAAATAATTTCTAATTTTTATTATTATTTTCTTTTTATTTCGATTTTTTGTTATTTTTACGAAACGATTGCCTTTCTTACTGATAATTGCAAGCTTGATGAACGAATGACTTGGACTTTACACATTTCGTTACAATATACTTTAATAAACACAATAAACGATTGACGCACAGGCGGATCGGCATCGGCATAAACACAATTTTAAACGCATCATTTAATTAAGATACATCATGAGTACGAAAGCGAGCCTCGGTGTCATTATAGGCAACCGCGATTTTTTCCCAGACAGACTGGTAGCTGAAGCTAGAGTCGAAATCATTGCTTTGTTTGAAAAACTTGGGCTGAAACCGATCATGCTCGAAGAATCGGATTCCAAACTGGGCGGCGTCGAAACTTTTTCGGAAGCGCAAAAATGCGCGCAGCTATTTGCCCGACACAAGGACGAAATCAGCGGCGTATTGGTTTTGCTGCCCAATTTCGGGGACGAAAAAGGCGTTGCGGAAACCTTGCATCTGGCTGATTTGAAAGTTCCGGTTTTGATACAGGCGTATCCCGACGAACTGAACAAACTGGACGTGGCGCGACGCAGAGACTCATGGTGCGGCAAAATTTCCGTTTGCAACAACCTTTACCAATATGGCATCAAATATACGCTGACCTCCAAACACGTCATGCACCCGAGCGATCCGCAGTTCCAGCAAGAACTGCTTGATTTCGTTGCGGTTTGCCGCGTCGTGAAAGGTTTGCGCAGAGTGCGTATTGGTGCAGTCGGCGCACGTCCGAGCGCATTCAATACGGTGCGTTACAGCGAAAAGATTTTGCAGAGAAACGGTATCTCCGTGACGACGGTCGACCTTTCCGAAATTTTGGGAAATGCCAATAAATTCACCAAAGACGACGCCTTGGTCAAAGAACATTTGGACAAAATACAAGCTTACGCGCCTATTGGCAAAACGCCTAGCGAAGCCCTTATCCAAATCGCCAAACTCGACGTCGCGCTGAATCAATTTACACGCGAAAATTCATTGGACGCCACGGCAATACAATGCTGGACTTCCCTTCAGCAAAACTACGGTTGCAACGTTTGCACAAGCATGAGCATCATGAGCGAAAACATGTTGCCGAGCGCCTGCGAAGTGGACGTAACCGGAACGCTGACGATGTACGCCATGCAGTTGGCATCGGGTAGTCCGAGCGCGCTCGTCGACTGGAACAACAACTACGCCGACGACGAAAACAAATGCGTATTGTTCCATTGCGGCAACTGGGCAAAATCTTTCCTTCCAGATATTGAGATCAGCAACGCGCCGATATTGGGCACCAGCGTTGGCGTGGAAAATACCTACGGCGCTTTGTCGGGCAGAACGCCTGCATCGCCGCTTACTTACGGCCGCATCAGCACCGACGACCCGAAAGGCATCATCAAAGCGTATATTGGCGAGGGCAACCTGACCGACGATGCGCTGAACACATTTGGCAACCGTGCCGTAGCGCAGATTCCTGATTTGCAAGGTTTGATGCAGTATGTATGCCGCAACGGTTTTGAACACCACGTCGTCATGAATGCATCCAAAACCGCCGCCATCCTACAAGAAGCCCTCGGAAACTATATGGGCTGGGAAGTTTACACACACAATTAATCGCCATGACCAATATAGAACTCGAAAAAAAATCGATCGAATACCGCAAGAAAATCTTGAAGTATATCGTAGCTGCCAAAGCGGGTCATACGGGCGGCAGCCTGTCCTGCGTGGATGTATTGAATGTTTTGTACAACCAAGTGATGAACGTCAGTCCAGAAACTTTTTCGTCTCCTGATCGCGACCGATATATCCAAAGTAAAGGGCATTGCGTCGAAGCATTGTTTGTCGTATTGTCCGACCAGGGTTTCTTTCCCGAAAGCGATTTGGATAGTTTGAACAAATATCAATCCCATTATATTGGACATCCTACCCGAAAAGTAAATGGCGTCGAACAAAATACCGGCGCGCTCGGTCACGGTCTCCCACTTGCTGTCGGCACTGCGCTGGCCGCCAAAATGGACAAAAAAGACTACCGCGTTTTTACCTTGTTGGGCGACGGCGAATTGCCGGAAGGTTCCAATTGGGAAGCGGCATTGACAGCGGCACATTACAAACTCGACAACCTCGTCGCGATTTTGGACAAAAACGAACTCCAGATTACGGGGCCGACCGCGTCTGTATGCAATACCGATCCTGTCGACCAGAAATTTGAAGCTTTTGGCTGGGCAGTCCATCACGTGGACGGACACGATTTTGCTGCGCTGACCGACGTCTTTTCCAAAATTCCTTTTACGGAAGGAAAACCCAGTTTGGTCATTGCGCACACGACAAAAGGAAAGGGAGTCAGCTTTATGGAAAACAATATCAAATGGCATCACGGCGTACCAAACCCTGAACAATACGAACAGGCTTTGGCGGAATTGGACGCTAATTTGGCAAACTTAAAAACATTGTAACAGTGGGTACAGCAGTAGAAAATAATAACATAAACGGACGAGCAAACCAAGACGTTTTTGCGGAAACGCTGCAACGTCTTGCGGAAAAAAACAGCCAGATCGTCGCCGTCACGAGCGATTCCCGCGGTTCTGGCAAATTGGTCAAATTCGGAACGGAATTGCCTACTCAAATCGTCGAAATCGGTATTGCGGAACAAAATCTTGTCGGTGTTGCCGCAGGTTTGGCCTCCACAGGAAAAAAAGCATTTGCCGTATCGCCCGCCTGTTTTTTGACGGCGCGATCTTTGGAACAGATCAAAAACGACGTGGCGTACAGCGACAATCCGGTCACATTGGTCGGTATCAGCGCCGGTGTTAGTTACGGCGCATTAGGAACGACACATCACAGTTTGCACGATTTTGCCGTATTGAGAGCCATCAACAATCTCGTCATCGTCGCTCCGGCAGACAATTTCGAAACGGAACAAGCCGTAAAAGCGGCCGTCGAAAGCAAAACGCCTGTTTATCTGCGTTTTGGCAAAAAAGCAATGCCGTTGCTGACGGAAGACGAAAACGTGCGCTTTCAGCTTGGAAAAGGTCGTGTTGTCAAACAGGGAAACAATGTCGCGATTATTGCTAACGGCGAAACGGTTTATCCGGCTTTGTTGGCAGCACAAAAGTTGGAAAAAGAACACAATATAAACGCGACGGTCGTGAGTATGCACACGATCAAACCGCTTGACACGGAATTGCTGCAAACGCTTTCCGAAACGACGAGCGCGCTCATTACGGTCGAGGAACACATGGTCAACGGCGGTCTGGGTGAAGCCTGCGCCTCTTTCCTTATGCAAAACGGACACCGTAAACCATTCAAAATCATGGGTATTCCCGATGAATATACGGTAACGGGGTCGCAAGTCGAGATATTGAACCATTACGGCATTTCCGAAAATGGAATTGCAACGGAAGTGCTTCGACTTTTGCTCCAAGAGTAACAACCGACCTTGTAGGAAAACCTCCAAATTCCATTTGAAAACGAACGCTTGATATGAAAAAACTTGTCCTTATCGCTTCCTTGTTTTTGCTGCTGGCTTCCTGCAAAACAGGCAACAAGGATTCCAAATCCAAAAAAGTTGCGGTGATTGTTTCTTCGCTGAACAATCCGTGGTTTGTGTTTCTCGCGCAGACCGCCGCCGCCCAGGCCAAAAGCATGGGCTACGAATCCAAAATTTTCGATTCGCAGAACAATACGGCAACGGAAACCGACAATTTCGAAAATGCTATTGCCGCGGGATACGACGCGATTTTGTTCAATCCCACGGACGCCAACGGTTCCATCGTCAACGTCAACAAAGCCAAAGAGGCAAAAGTGCCTGTTTTTTGCATGGACCGCGAAGTCAATTCTGTAACCGGACCGACCTCTCAGATTTTGTCCGACAGCTATTCGGGTTGCGTTTCTTTAGGAAAATATTTTGTCCAAAACATGCCTAAAAACGGCAAATACGTCGAGATATTGGGCATCGTTTCGGACAACAACACGTGGAACCGTTCCAAAGGTTTTCATAGTGTCGTGGACAATTATCCCGGATTGCAGATGGTCGCACAGCAAAGCGCGGACTTTGACCGCAACAAAGGCATGGAAGTCATGGAATCCATATTGCAGGCGCATCCCGACATCAACGGCGTTTTTTGCAACAATGACGCGATGGCCATGGGCGCATATCAGGCGCTCGCCGCAGCCGGCAAAGCCAACAATGTCAAAGTCGTTGGTTTTGACGGTTCGGAAGATGCGATCGAAGGTATCAAAGACGGAAAGATATTGGCGACCTGCATGCAGTTTCCGCAAGTCATGGCCGTCACTGCCGCCCAATATGCAGACGAATATTTCAAAGGAAAAAGAGATTTTCCTAAAAAAATACAGGTCGGCGTGGAAATGGTCACCGGAAAAAACATTAACGATTACACCGCCTACGGCAAAAAATGATCCGCATGAAAAAATCAGTCAAATATGCTATCGGAATCATTGTCGTTGCCGTAGCTGGATACAATTCACTCTATTTCAAAAAGTTAAGCGATGTCAAACAAGGCGCGGACAAATTCAACGCGCCCCAATACGCATCCGAACTATACAGCAAAATATTGTCCGATTCGGCAAAGGCGATTCCGCTTGACCAATTGGTAAAAGACATCCAAACCGACAAGGAAAAAGCGTTCGCCACGTACGGCAATGCGCTCGCCATCGGCAGCACCCGTTATTTTTTGGTCAAAGGAAACGGCGGCGTCAAGGATGTACAGGAAAGTGACGTTCCTATTGAAACGTCCGAAAAAAACGAAGTCAATATCGCCACGGAATTTGTGTACGGAAACGCGATCAGGGACGCATCCAAAAAAGTCAGCCTCAACGACTTTTCCAATACGGAAGATTTAAACAATATTTCGGTAGAGGTAAACAAATTGATCCGAACGAAAATATTGCCACCGTTCAAATCCGCCGTCAAAAAAGGCGCAACCGTTATTTTTTTGGGTGCAGTTGAGCTCAACAAAGAGCATTTGAACCTGAACGACATGGAACTCATCCCGATTCAGCTTTCGCCACAATAAAAATTTGCCCATATGCCAAAAAACATTCGATTCACCTCCTACTCCTACGACAAATAGTATCCAGCTATTCGAATAGTAGACCAACTGTTTTCTTATCAAACACTTCTGTTTTTTTAACAACAAAATGCCCCACCATGCTTGCTAGTAAAATCTCGAAGCTATCCATGCTACTGATTGCAGGTCTAGGCTGCAACCACCTAATGGCGCAAAACCGTACCGTCCACGGCAGCGTCGTCGACAGTACCACCAGCCAACCGATAGAAGGCGTGACGATTTCCGTCAAAGGGAAAAACACGCGTTCCGTTTCGGATTCCCTAGGTAATTTTTCGATCGAAGCGGCGCTCAACGACCACTTAATCTATTCCCAACTTGGCATTCAGCCCGGCGACGTCCTTGTATTGGGCAACAGTATTGCCATCAAGACGCATCCGCTAAGCAAAAGTCTGGAAGACGTCGTCGTCATTGGTTACGGTACGCAAAGCAAAAGAAGCGTTACTGGTGCTATTTCCAGCATCAAATACAACGACATTAAAGACCGTTCCAATACCAATATTACGCAGTCCATTGCGGGCGTACTTCCCGGCGTACAGATCACACAAGCGCAAGGCGCTCCCGGTTCCAGTCCGATCATCAAGATCAGAGGCGTGAGTTCCATTACTGCAGGTTCCAATCCATTGTACGTCGTGGACGGAATGGCTTTGGAAAATTTCAACCTGAACAATATCAATCCGCAGGATATTGAATCAATCGACATCCTGAAAGATGCGTCTTCCACCGCAATATACGGTTCGCGTGGTGCCAATGGAGTTGTGATCGTAACGACCAAATTGGGAAAAGCCGGACAATCCATCGTCAACGCAACCGTAGAATATGGCGTTCAGGACGTGACAAGACGCGTCAAAATGATGGACGCACAACAGTTCATCCAATACTATGTCGACGCGCACAACAATGCGTGGGTGGCTTCCGGCGCTGGCCGTTCGGCATCCGATCCGAACAGCGCGCGCGGACCGGCATACAGAATTCCGGTCGATTTTACGACCGACCCCGAACAATTTGGAAAAGGTACAGACTGGCAAAACGTCATGTTCCGATCCGCGCCAATGCGCAACGTACAGTTGTCGGTTTCCGGCGGGACGGACAAAACGCAGTTTTTGTTTTCGGGCGGCTATCTGGATCAAACTGCAGTATTGGACAACAACTATTATAAAAGATTGTCCCTCCGTTCCAATATAAAACATCAACTCTCCGACAAGTTTACGATCGGAACCAATATCGCTTTTACGGGTATTTTTGACCGCACGGCGGGCACGCAGGGAAAAAGTGACGTAATCAGTTTGGGGTTGCAGAGCGATCCTTTTTTGCCGGTGTACACCGAAACAGGAAGTCTTGGATTCAGAGATCCCAATTCTACCTGGTACCGTTTCTTGCCGTACAGCGACATCATCGAATGGCATCCATATTCGCTCACAAGAGAAATCAACGGACAAAACAAGTCGTTCAACACATTGGCGACAGGTTATTTGGAATACAAAATCATCCCGGGCTTAAAGTTCAAAACGAGCATCAACGGAAATTTGTATAACAACAAAAGCGATTCCTACGCCAATGCAGGGTTGGGTTACGGCTATTCGTCCGTACCGTTGGCGCAAGGTTCGACTGCTACCAACTATAGTTTCAACTGGTTGTCCGAAAACACATTGACTTACGACAAAAAATTCAATAACCAAACCTTGAACGTTCTCGTAGGCTATACCGCACAACACGAACGCACGGAAGCGAGCCAGCTCACGTCCAATGGCTTTCCAAACGATTTGGTTCCGACACTCAACGCCGGAACGCCTAGCACGGGCGGATCGACAGCGACAGAATGGGCTTTGCTTTCCTATTTGGCGAGAGTCAACTATAGCTACGACCGTAGATATAACTTGACGGCGACCATACGTCGCGACGGAAGTTCTCGTTTTGGTTCCAACAACCAATGGGGCTATTTCCCTTCCACAGCTTTTTCATGGAATGTTTCCGACGAAAAATTCATGCAAAACATCAACTTCATCAACAATTTGAAGTTGAGAACCAGCTACGGTGTATCGGGCAATAACCAAATTCCAAATTACGGCGCAATCGGTCTATTGGGCGCATCCAACTATGCAAGCGGCAGCTCTGTTTTGAGCGGTTTGACCGTCAACAATATTCCCAATCCGACGTTGAGATGGGAAAAAACAACGCAGTTTGACGTCGGTATCGACCTTTCGATGTTCAACAGCAGAATCAACATCACAGCGGACTATTACAATTCCAGAACCAATAATTTGTTGCTGAACGTTCCCGTTCCCGACATCACGGGTTTTGCGACGCAATTGGAAAATATTGGCAAGCTCCAAAACCGCGGTTTTGAATTTAATTTAAACACTAGAAATTTTGTAGGCGCTTTTACTTGGACAACAGACTTTAATTTGTCTTTCAACAGAAACAAAGTATTGCAGCTCGGTCCGGGCAACGCACCGTTGCTATTCACGGACTACGCGGTACAAGTAAAAACAGAAGTGGGACAACCGATTTCTAATTTCTACGGATACGTTTTTGACGGCGTTTACAACAACCAAGCTCAGATCGACAACAGTCCGCACCAAGCAGGAACCAAACCCGGAATGCCAATCGTCAGAGACGTCGATGGCAACGGCCAGATCGACGCTAAGGACCAAACAACATTGGGTAACGCGCAACCAGATTTCAATGCAGGTTTGACCAATACGTTTACGTACAAAGGTTTTGAGTTTGCGTTTATGTTCCAAGGTTCATTTGGCGGACAGATCACCAACCAGTTGACAAGGTATCTGGGCATTTGGAACGGCGGTCGTAACGCTTATGCCGACGTCGCCAACTATTGGAGATCCGAAAGCGATCCCGGCGACGGCGTTCACTTCCAGCCATCTATTGCGCCGACAGCGATGGAACAAGCATTTTCCAACTATTGGGTTGAAAGCGCGACTTGGGTGCGTCTGAAAAATATTCGCATCGGCTACAATTTGCCACAAAAATGGAGCGACCGATTGCACATCAAAGGCATCAGGGTTTATGTCAATGCCGAAAACGTGCATCTCTGGAGCAAATACAGAAACTACGATCCAGAAAATACGACTTATGCCGCGACAACTTCTTCCACTGCTGGAAGTTCCGTTCCATCGGGCGCGTTTTTCGGTGTCGACTACGGTTCTTATCCCGTACCGCGTATCATTACTTTCGGGGCAAAAATCAATTTTTAACCGTACTTAATCCTATAATAGATGAAAAAGCATATCCTACCGTTTTTGTCACTTATTGCGATAAGTGCCTTATTTACCAGCTGCGGAAAATCCTTTTTGGACCTCTCGCCTATTTCCAATGCGAATGCCAACAATTTTTATAAAACGCAGGCCGATTTTGAAGTTGCCATGAACTCGGCGTACGCGACGCTGTACACCATTTACGCCCCCGAAGAAGCGGTTTCTTATGGAGAGATTCGCTCCGACAACGGCACGCTGTATGCTGTCGCTGGTGCTCAGGCGGACAAATGGGCAATCAGGGATTACACGCTGACACCGTCCAATACGGTCATTTACACGTATTGGCAGGACTATTACAAAGCCATGTACAACCTCAACAACGTATTAGCAAAAATCGACCAAGCATCTTTGGACGATACTTATTCCAATCAAGTGCGCGCCAATATGCGTTTTCTCCGTGGACTGTATTATTACAATATGGTACAATTGTGGGGCAACGTGCCGATCGTCGTCACGCCAATAAGCGCCGACGAAGCTTACAAAGTCATGCCGTCACCTACGGCGGATGTTTACGCGCAGATTGTTTCGGACTTAAAATTTGCGGTGGACAACCTTCCGCTTTCCAGCGATATTGCCGTCGTCGGACGCGCGTCCAAAGGAGCTGCCGAAACAGTTTTGGGTAAAGTCTATTTGTCCATGAACAACAAAACGGACGCGACTACGGTTTTGATGGATGTTTACAATAGTCACCAATATAGCTTGCTACCGTCCTACGCTTCACTGTGGGGGCCAACGGTAAAAAATACCAAGGAATCCATTTTCGAAATACAGTTTATCGGAGGTTCGGCAAGCACGCCGTTTAGTCCTTATTGGACGGCATTTTCCCCCGTCACCAATGGCGTGATTACAAAATACGGCGGCGGTATCAACCAAGTAACGGACGATCTGTACAACGAATACGAATCCGGCGATCCACGTCGCGACCTCTCCATCGAATTGGGCTACAATGACGCAAAAGGCAATTTTGTAGCGATCAAATTTCCTAAAAAATGGGAAGATCCGGGCGCGCCCGTCGGTGGCACGCAGGAACTCAGCCGAAACAATTTCATGATATTGCGCTACGCCGACGTATTGCTGTTGTTGACGGAAGCGACCGGCGATCCGCAATACATGAACCAGGTCAGGACCAGAGCAGGTTTGGCAGCTTACGGCACATCCGCTTATCCTAGCAGCAAATATCCAACATTGGATGCAGCATTGGCACACGAAAGACGCGTCGAGCTGGCTTTGGAATTTCACCGCTTTTTCGATTTGGTGAGAACGGGCAAAGCAACCGCTGTTTTGAGTGCAAAAAAGCCTACTTTCAATGCAGGTAAATTGTTGTTTCCGATTCCGCAATATGTCATAACACAAAATCCGGCTATTCCTCAAAATCCAGGATATAATTAGTCGAACGAAATACTGAAGAAAAGAAACACAAGACGGGGCTACCATCTTGTGTTTCTTTGGCAATAGTGAAGAAATTTATTTAATAAAATTTGCCTATGCTTGTCGCTCAAAACATTACAAAAAAATTCCAGGGCGTAGTTGCCTTGCAGGACGTGAACATGGAACTGCACCCGGGAAAAGTGAACGCCATTCTCGGGGAAAACGGCGCGGGGAAATCCACGCTTATGAAGATTTTGTCGGGCGTGTACAGTTCTTACGAGGGCCGCATTCTTTTGAACGATGTTGAAATGCGTTTCAGCAATCCCAAAGAAGCGCAGGCCGCCGGCGTTGCGATCATCCACCAGGAGCTCAACCTCATCCCCTATCTTTCCATTACGGAAAACATTTTTCTAGGAAGGGAGTTGATTAGCCCGTTAGGAATACTGGAGCACAAGAAAATGCGTGCGCGAGTCAAGGATTTGCTTGCTCGTCTCAAATTGGAAGTCAGTCCCGACACGTTAATCATGGACCTGAAAGTCGGACAACAGCAGGTCGTGGAAATCGCCAAAGCGCTTTTGACGGATTGCAAAGTCATTATTATGGACGAACCGACCTCCGCCATTACGGGCAGCGAAGTGGATGTTTTGTTTGGTATTATCAACGAGTTGCGCGCCGAAAACAAAACCATCGTTTACATCAGCCACAAGCTGGACGAACTTTTCAAAATAGCCGACCGGTACGTCGTATTGCGCGACGGCCGTACAATCGAATCCGGTGACATGAACGGCATGACCAACGACGAACTGATCCGAAAAATGGTCGGCAGGGAAATCAAAATCATGAAAGAAGGTTGTTCTTCCACGCACGAAACAGTATTGCAGGTCAATAACTTAAGCCTTAAAAATCCGGAAAACAAGCAACGTAATCTACTGAACAATATTTCCTTTCAACTATACAAAGGGGAAGTATTGGGCATTTTTGGTTTGATGGGCGCAGGACGAACGGAGCTGATGGAAGCGATTTTCGGATTGCACAGGCCATCCGGCGACATCATCGTCCACGACAAAAAACAAAATTTCCGTTCGCCTTCCGAAGCGATGCAAGCGGGTATTGCGCTTGTACCGGAAGACCGCAAAAAAGACGGACTTGTATTGGGCATGGACGTCAAAACCAATATTTGCCTGACTACATTGGAAAAAATGCAGACGCTTGGCCTGCTCGTCAACAACAAGGAAAATGGATTGGCCGAAAAATACATTCAGTCCTTGAAAATCAAAACACCGACCGCACAGCAACTGGCACAAAACCTGAGCGGCGGCAACCAACAAAAAATCGTATTAGCCAAATGCTTGGCGATTCATCCCAGCGTATTGATGCTGGACGAACCGACACGCGGTATTGACATCAACGCCAAAAGTGAAATCTACAAACTGATACGTGAACTTGCCGCCAACGGCATGGGCGTCATCATGGTTTCGTCCGAATTACCCGAAATATTGGCGATGTCCGACCGCGTATTGGTTATGTCGGAAGGCAATATCACCGCCGAATTTAAAGCCGACGATGCCACCGAAAACAACATATTGAAAGCCGCCATTCCAAAATCCAATTAATAAAATGAAGATCAACAAACAATATTTAACAAAATTTCAGTCACTCATCGCGCTCGTAGCCCTTTGCATTGCGTTCAGTTTGATGTCCGATCGTTTTTTGACGATGGACAACGGTTGGAACGTCATGCGCCAGATTTCCGTCAACATCTGTATTGCCGTCGGCATGACCCTGGTCGTATTGATGGCGGGCATCGACCTTTCCGTCGGATCGGTATTGGCACTCAGCGGCGCCGTCACGGCAGGTTTGCTCAAAAACGGCATTCCATTAGCATCCAGCAATCTTTATATTGGATTCACTTTGTTCGGTGCCATATTGGCGGGTATTCTCGTCGGTGCGGCGCTCGGTTTTTTCAACGGATTTGTGATTACGCGTTTTAAGGTTCCGCCTTTTGTCGCAACCTTAGCGATGCTGACGATTGCGCGAGGTTTGACGATGCTCTGGACAAAAGGATTTCCCATTTCCGTATTGGGCGAAAAGTTCGGCTATATTGGAACGGGCTGGCTATTGGGCATTCCGGTGGCGGTTTGGATATCGGCGGTCGTCGTCGCAGGTGCGGTCGTCATGACACGCAAAACGGCACTTGGACGCTACATCTACGCGATCGGCGGCAATGAAAACGCGGCGCGTCTTTCCGGTATCAAAATCAACCGCGTCAAAATCATCGTTTATAGTTTGGCCGGCGCATTGGCTGCGATCGGCGGCATTATCGTCACGTCCAGATTGGATTCTGCGCAACCCAACGCCGGAACGAGTTACGAACTCGACGCCATCGCAGCCGTCGTTATTGGCGGCACGTCGCTTTCGGGAGGGAAAGGAACCATTTGGGGTACGGTTGTCGGCGCGATTATTATTGGCGTATTGAACAACGGATTGGTATTGCTCAACGTTTCTCCTTTTTGGCAACAAGTCGTCAAAGGCGCGGTTATCCTTTTGGCAGTCATCATCGACAAGGCAAATTCAAAATCAGAATAATGAACCAATATATTATAGCGATCGACCAAGGTACGAGCGGTACCAAATGTATTATTTTTGACAACTACGGAAAGGAAATCTGCAAAGCGACTGAACCCTTGACCACACAATATTTGGACAATGGCTTTGTAGAGCAAAATCCTTTGGAAATCTACCAAAACGTGCTTGCCGCCGTCCAAAAAAGTATTGACATTTTCGAACAGTCGGGCGGCGACCGAAACGCGATCAATGCTTGCGGCATTTCCAACCAACGCGAAACTTTTGTATTGTGGGACAAAAACGGAAAACCGTTGTACAACGCGGTCGTATGGCAATGCAAACGCTCCATTGACGTGTGCAAACAATTGGAAGAAAAAGGATTGCGGACTGAAATCAAACACAAAACTGGCTTATTGATCGATCCGTATTTTTCCGGTTCAAAAGCAATCTGGCTGGAACAAAACGTCTCTTCCGTCAAAGAAGCCATCGCGACCGGAAACGCTTATTTTGGCACAGTCGACACTTGGCTTTTGTACAAACTAACGGCAGGTGAAAAATATTTAACGGATTATACTAACGCTTCGCGCACGTTGTTTTTTAACCTAAACACGCTTTCTTGGGATAAATCATTATTGGAGTCTTTTGGTTTGTCCAATATGCATTTGCCCGAAGTCAAATCTTCCGCGGCGTCATTTGGCACGTCTGATTTTGACGGTATATTTGCGACGCCAATTCCCATCACGGCAATGATTGGCGATTCGCACGCTGCAGCTTTCGGCGAAGGCTGTTTTGAAAAAGGCGAGGCAAAAGCCACATTGGGAACGGGCTGTTCCGTTTTGTTAAACACGGGAACGCAATTACCCAAAGAAACCGGCAGCTTCGTGACGACCATTTGCTGGAGCATGGAAAACGAAATCCATTACGCGCTCGAAGGCGTGATTGTTTCGTGCGGCTCGATCATCGAATGGTTCAAAAACGAAATGGAACTGTTCAAAAACGTTGCGGAAGTCGAAGCCGTTGCCAATAGCGTCAAGGACAGTAACGGTGTATTGATCGTTCCGGCATTTAGCGGTTTGGGTAGCCCGCATTGGGACATGAGCCGAAAAGCGGAAATCAGCGGTTTGACTTTTGACTGCAAAAAAAGCCATATTGTACGCGCCGCATTGGAAACGATCGCGTTTCAGATACAGGAGATTTTCGAATACATGGAAAAAGACAGCCAATTGGAACTGAAAACGTTGTCGCTCAACGGCGGCATGACTTCCAATAGGTTTGTGCTTGATTTTCTGGCGACACTGATCGGGAAAGATTTGTACTATGGCGTCAAGGACGCATCAGCGCAGGGCGCGGCTTTTCTTGCGGGTTTGAAAGCCGGCATTTATCCGGACATCGCTTCCCTCACAAAAATCATCGGAGAAAAAGAAACGATTCCGCCATCGCCAGCCAACGACTATCACAAAAAAACGTACGCACAGTGGCGCAAACTGATGCTACAGCAATAGATTTTGATTTTAACCCCAGAGATTTCTCCGTCGGTTTTTATCATATTCCATGGCTCTGACCATTTTTCCCAAAAACGGAAACCGTTGAAACGGTTCTTTTATTCCTGCCACAGAATTCCCACGGATACATCCGTGGGCTAAAACACACCATAAAAATTTCCTCTTTAGCGCAAGTATTCCGTTAGACCACTTGCGCTAAAATTGGGTTCGTACGAGCCGTTTCTTTATATACAAAAATCCCACGCCCGATAAAAACTCAGAATTTCTTCAGATTCCATACAAAAGTTTGCTCGGTTTCCGGTTCAATCAGTTGGATAGCAATTTTGTTGACCTGTAGATTTAATCAAACTTATTCTCTATTTTCGGGTATATAAACCAACTCGTCTAAGATTCTTTTATCAATACTTAGATGAGCTGTTCACCAAACATGGAAAAATCAATTAATTTAAACAGGGCGACGTCTTGGTACGTTTTCTTGTTTAGCCTATGGGCCGTAAGTGTTGCTGCAGCATTGAGTATTCAGTCCAAGGCCGATTTGTTTTTGCTGATCAATCATGCACGCAATCCCATATTGGACGTCGTTGCCACGATGTTTACCTGCATGGGCGACGGCGCATTCACCGGCATCCTTGCGGTCATCTGCATCTGTACGCGCCGCCGCCAACTCGCGTGGCAGCTATTGTGCAGCTTTCTGCTATCCACGGTGTTTTGCCAGGTCTTGAAAAATATTGCGGACGAGCTACGTCCTGCAGGATTTTTTCCGGACGCGTCCATCGTGCTACATCCATCCTGGACGACGCCTCACCGTTACAATTCTTTTCCGTCGGGACACACGACAACCGCTTTTTCGACAGCCACCATTTTTGCTTTTTATTTCAAAAAAGTAAAAGTTTCGTTGCTCTGTTTTTTCATGGCAGCCATGGTTGGTTATTCGCGTGTATATTTGGGACAACATTTTGTGGGCGACGTATTTACAGGTTCGTTACTCGGAGCCTTGACGGCAGGAATATGTATCCTGAACTATAAAAACGCACTCATCCAAAATGGTTTGGGACTAGAATACTTATTTAAGAAAAAGAAAAAACTCAATGAGCGGAGTTTGGAAAACATTCTTTAGGTTCGGACCATAATTTAGCTGTTTCAGGATTATATTTTATAGCATTGATTGGCTTAGGATTAAATACGCTTTGCATGTATATAATAGACGAAAAGTGCATCTGTATTTTTACAAAAGCAAAATCGTAGCTACGACCATCGTCGTTTTTTTGGCATTTCCCGGCTAACACTCTCATTACGTTTCGTCAATAGTATAAATAAAAAGGCATTGCGCCATTGCAATACCAAACCAAGACGCGTGGTCCAACGGCGTAAATGTCGTTGCGCCATTGCCTGTCGTATTGACAATAATCATAAAACATATAGTCATACCCCTGAAAATATCCAGCGTAAGAAATCGTTCTTTCATTTTTTCCATGGCGCATTTTATTATTCCAAAAACAGAAATATAGCATCCTATTCTCAATACAATATTGGAGAATAGGATGTTTGTTTACTATTTATTTTGCTCTCTTTCGGAGATCGGCAATAGGTACTGTAATCAAGCGTCCAATAGGTTTTCCGTTTTTATAGCTAACAATTCTTAACATCGCAGCATCTTTGGGCATAAGAAACGGTGCGGAATATTTAGGATAAAAATTGTCCGGAAAACTATTGTCGACACTATAATATAGATCGACGTTGCCCAATTGTTTGGAAAGAGAGATTTCCAACAGACTATCTTTTCCGTAACGGACGTCGATGCTAGCCTCGTACATACTCGGCGCATAGTTGACGGAATCCCTATCAAAATAAGGAAACTGCGCCTCTACCCTATCCACAAAACCGTTCCAGTTTTTCTTTTCCTTGGGCGACCATAAAGATTCGGATATTGCTAGTGCGCGCGGCCAAGTCATATATTCCACGTGACGCATATTGTATAGTTGTTCCGACCACAGATTAGCCTGTCCGCCTTTAATATATTGCGCATTGGCACCTGTGGGAATTGGTTCAAATTCGTATGTTTTTTTCAATAGCAAACGCGCATAAATCCTAGGTTCCAGCGCTACATCGCCTTGCATATAGTCTAAATACGCATAGGTCGTCGGACTCATGATGACATCGTGTTTCAACTGCGACGCTTCAATGCCCCCCTTCTCGCCACGCCAGCTCATCACAGCTGCATTTGGCGCCAAACCACCTTCCAAAATCTCATCCCATCCTATTACTTTCTTCCCTTTGGACTCGACGATTTTTTCCACTTTTTTCTCAAAGTAGCTCTGCACTTCTTCAATATGTTTCATATTTTCTTTTCGCATCAAATCCTGTACGGCAGGATTGATTTTCCAAAAAGTTTTCGCACATTCATCGCCTCCAATATGGATATAGCCAAACGGAAAAAGTGACGCGACTTCCGTAAACACTTTATCCAAAAAACTATACACTTTTGGATTGGTAGGGCACAGCGTATTGTCATAGTGCGCCACCATACCAGAATCGGTCCAGTCCATGAAACCTTCTTCGCCCGAACGTACGCGGTATTTGTCCGCGCCCGGCGTGCAGGACAATTCCGGATAAGACGCCACCGCCGCAAGACTATGTCCAGGAACGTCGATTTCTGGTAATACATCTACGAAATGATCTTTTGCATATTGAACCACTTCCTTAATATCGTCCTGCGTATAGTAACCACCGTAATTATATTTGTCCGAATCCGAAACAGGAGAAAAATTGCCGAAATAGCCGATTTTCTTGACTTTCCATGCACCTACATCCGTCAACTTAGGCAAACTTTTAATCTGTATGCGCCAGCCTTCATCGTCCGTCAAATGCCAGTGAAACAAATTGAATTTGTATTTGGACATTTGGTCAATATAGCTTTTCACTTCTTCTTTCGTAAAGAAATGGCGCGACACATCCAGCATCAATCCGCGCCATGCAAATCGTGGCACGTCTTCAATATGTACCAACGGAACTGTTATAGTCTTCACAGATTCCGCAGTGACGGGCAATAGCTGCATGAAAGTTTGCATACCATAAAAAAGTCCCGCCGCATCATTTGCTTTAATCGTTATGCCTTGCGTTGTAACATCCAATTGATAGCCTTCTTTTCCAATAGAAGGATCCTGCTTTTTATTAAGCTGAAAGTTAAGATCCGCGCCAGTATTGGATTCCACGACTTGCAACCCTGTATTTTTCCAAACACGATTGCCTAGTTGCTGTTTAATGGAAGCAATACTATTATCATCAGGAAAATGAACGCTTAATTTTGTGGAAATAGTAAAAGTTCCAGCTTTTTGCTGAACGGTCACAGGTTCGGGAACAATTTTTATAGTGGGTTTTATTTCCTGCGCGCGAATGCTCGCCATACCAAGTACCAACGACAGTGCTAGAGCTATACTTTTTCTTTGGATTGTCATCATGAATTAAAATTGGACTGTGAAAAATAGTAGTCCAAATTACTAAATATAAGCTAATGACTCATTTTAATGTGATACAAAATTGCAAGCTTATTTAATTATAGTTTATAAATCGAAAAACGAATAACCGTCATTCTGCGCTAAATTAGGATTGGCTTGCAGTTCGGTCAAAGGAACTGGCAACAGCGTAGTTTTCTGCGTCATATTGTATTTGACAAGTTTATCAGGAACTGTATTACTGTTGTCGTCACAGACGTAGGTCGTTTCGCCTAATGCATTGTATTGACCATGGCGCCATAACGAATCAGATCGTTCCGACGCTGCCATTCAAACGCCAACTCCAATTGTCTTTCTTTTAAAATTTTCGTCAACAATTCCGTATTGGACGCTGCCGAAATATTTTTCAGTTTCTCTCGATTTCTCACTTCGTTGACTCACCAATATTTCCTTGATTTGCCAAGGCTTCCGCTTTCATCAGCAAAATATCCGCGTAACACAATAGGCTAAAGTAATATTAAATGGAGAATTTTGACAAATCCATTTTTATTTGTCCAGACAAGAAAATGATTTTCCATACGAATGCCAAACCTCTTACTTCCTACTTTTTTTCACCAATAGAAAACTAATATACAATACTATAATCCATATTGGGATTAGCTCCACCGACATTTTCAGACCGGTCAACCACATCAACGCCAATATGCCACACAAAAAAACAAGACAGATATAATTACTGGCAGGATACAAAAAAGACGGAAACTTCGTACGAGCGGCTTGATGCGCCTGCTTAAATTTGATATGCGTAAAACTGATCATCACCCAATTAATTACCAGCGCAGACACAACAAGTGACATCAAAATGCTGAGTGCTTTTTCGGGAATAAGTTTGTTGACGACAATACAGATCGCTGCAAAAACGGCGGAAACCATGATCGCTCTTACTGGCACATGATTTTTGTTGAGTTTGTTTAGAGATTTCGGAGCGTTTCCTTGTTCGGCCAGTCCAAACAACATACGACTATTACTATAAACGCTGCTATTATACACCGACAACGCTGCCGTCAATACAATAATATTGAGTGCATTCGCTATAATTTTGGTAAAAGAAACAGCATGACCAAAAACCTGAAACTCAAAGCCATCCAGCTTTTCAAACACTAGAACAAACGGACTGCTTTTTCCTGTAATATTTGCCCAGGGCGATAGCGAGAACAATATAATAAGCGCGCCTACATAAAAAATCAATATCCGGTAAATGACTTGATTAGTCGCTTTCGGAATATTTTTTTCAGGATTTTCTGCTTCCGCAGCCGTGATGCCGACCAATTCCAAACCACCAAAGGAAAACATAATCAACGCCATCGCGGACAACAAACCTTGATAACCGCCGTTACCGTCCGAAGCAAACCATCCTTTTGGAAAAAATCCGCCATTGTTCCAAAGATTGGAAATCGTTGCCTGATCGCCGCCCGTGCCACTAATAAGCAAATAACTCCCAAATACAATCATGGCCAAAATCGCGACAACTTTGACTATAGAAAACCAAAATTCCGCTTCGCCATATACTTTTACCGACGCTAAATTCAGCGCATTGATCACGACAAAAAAGAACGAACTCGACACCCACAACGGAATTTCCGGCCACCAAAACTGAACGTAAACGCCGATTGCAGTCAGTTCCGACATGCTCACCAATATGTACAAAATCCAATAGTTCCAGCCGGATGCAAAGCCTGCAAAACTTCCCCAATATTTATAAGCAAAATGGCTGAAACTACCGGAAACAGGCTCTTCCACGACCATCTCTGCTAATTGTCGCATGATAAAAAAGGCGATGATCCCTGCAAACGCATACCCCAATATGACCGAAGGTCCGGCCAACACCGCTGCAGGTCCAATACCCAAAAACAGGCCAGTACCAATAGCACCACCTAATGCAATCAACTGAATATGGCGGTTTTCCAGTCCACGTTTTAGCTTGGTATTATCCGTATTTCCCAATGTCTTCAATGTTTAATTAAGTACGATACTACAATTCTAAACTGCTAAAAGTACTCATTGTTAAGGAATAACAGTGCAATAATTGGAAAAATCACTTGTCTCGAAAAGCTTCTTTCCGCCAATCCTTTTCGAACAATGTATGCGTAGATTGATAATAGTCCTGAAAATCTTTGGCCGAGGCGTGCCCCTTGTATGGCACATAATATTCATCGGCCCCATCATTGGGTTTGTATCCGGCATTGCGCCAAAACAAGACATAAGCGACAGGATATCGGTTTAGAACGGGTGCAACAGTTTTCGTGAACCAGTTGCCGACAGGAATTTGATTAAAGCCCATTTCCGCGACAGACATTATTTTACGGTGTTGCAGGGCAATCTTTTGCATCAATTCCAAATGTGTACTCAGATTGTCCGAAAACTTTTTTGCCGCGGTTTCCGTACTGCCATATTGGTACGTGTCAAAAGACAATATATCGCAGTAATCATTTCCGGGATAGCCTCTGAGAAATTCTGTACTATCCTGAAAATTATCACTTGTGTTGTAGACTATAATCAGATTATGCAACTGTCTTTCATGGCGCAAGTAATCGACCGTGAACCGAAACAGCTCTTGCAATTCTTCGGGAGAACCACCTTGCCTTCCCCACCAAAACCAGTTACCTGTCAACTCATGAAAAGGGCGGAAAAGAATGGGTACAGCAATACCGTTTTTATCTGTCAGTGTTTGCAAATAGTCTGCTACCTTATCTAAATAATTGACAAAAACGGTAAGCGTCCTGGCATCCCTCAAGATGGCTCTAACCGAACCGTGTGTTGTATCCCAGGCAGTAGCACCATTCAGAGGATTGTGCAGATGCCAACTTATCGTTATCACCCCTCCACGCGCGTGTCCCTCACGTATATAGTTTCTCATTTTGTCGAATGGCACACTATCAATATTGACAGATTTTCCCAATTCGATACCGGACAATTCCCAGCCATACACAGCAGGATAGTCACCCACAACGTCCTTGATGTCGCTTCTCCCTTTTTTGTATTTCCAATGGACACCATAAGCCAGATCGTCCTGATGCCCCACGAGATATTGGTTTCTATCTACAACGGCCAAAAGATTTTTGTATAGTTTTTGCGCATTTTCCGAGGCATTCGCGTCGCTTAATTTTTGAGCTATTGCATTTTTCTGCAAAAAAGAAAAGACAAATAAAAATGCGACTAGACATCCACTATGCTTCATAACTATTTTTCTTTTAAGCGGTACACCAATACATCATGTGCCGGTAAATGTACCGAAACCGGTTTGCTCGTGATACTCCTTTTTCCAACATTCCACAGATCCACGAAACTATACAGTTTCGATTGAGTGGAAAGCTGTTGTTTGGAAAGAGAATCTGTATTGTCTAGTTTTTTCCAATCAATACTAAATTCCGCATCGTTCGTCCCTCTATTCAAAAAGCAAACAGCCCATTCTTTATTTTTCAATGGTTTCATCCATATCTCGACATCTTTCGCTACTTTATAGTCCAGTTTGTATCCTTGCACACCCAAACTATCCTGGTCAATCGCTATAATGTTTTTATTTGTCAATACAGTTTTGATTTCCGGATCCATATTACGCAAATCATTACCCGCGATCAGAGGAGCTGCGATCATAGCCCACATAGTGAAATGTGCTCTGTTTTCCCCGGGGGTTAGTTTTCCATTTCCAATTTCCAGCATGTCCGGATCGTTCCAATGCCCAGGTCCGGCGTATGAACGCAATCCACTCTGCATGTCCAATATCTGCATCACGCCCCAGGATTTCCAAGTCCCATGATCTTCAATACAATCGAAACAATTGAAAATATCCCCTGTTGTACGCCATAGATGTCCAACATTTTGGCCCCATTTCCAAGGGTTGTCCGAACCCCACTCGCAGATGCTCAATACGATTGGTTTTCCTGCATTCTTCAAGGCTGCGGTCATCGTCTTGTAAGCACCTTCCGCCTTCAAACCCTCCGTATTGCACCAATCATATTTTAGGTAATCAATCCCCCATTCTGCGTACATTTTTGCATCCTGAAACTCGTAACCGCGACTACCGGGTTTACCACCACAAGTCTGAGAACCCGCATCCGAATAAATACCGAGTTTGAGTCCTTTCGAATGCACATAATCCGCCAAAGCCTTCATCCCGGAAGGGAATCGCTTCGCATTGGGGTGTATGAATCCCAATGAATCTCTTTCACCATGCCAGCAATCGTCAATATTGATAAATGTATAGCCCGCATCGCGCATACCGCTCGACACCATCGCATCTGCCATTTCACGAATCATCGATTCGCTGACATCGCAACCAAATTTGTTCCAACTATTCCAGCCCATCGGCGGTGTCAGTGCTAGATTCTGGAATTTGGTATAATCTTGAGCATAATTATTGCCTTGTCCCCACGAGGACACATGCAACAACAAAACAAACAATGCCAGTATTACTTTCCTTTTCATATCATTTTTTTTGTCCAATGACGGTTTTTTATTTCTTTAGAAAACAGTTACCCACACTTCCAAATTAATGCAAAACGCGCTTCGATTTTAAAAAAGAAACGAGTTCTTTTGCAATGGCTGTGTGTTCAGTAACACTAGGATGCCAATCACAACCGTTTGTATAGGTTCCTTTGAAAAAATAAGTATGTACATCCTGTATTCCGAGCTGTTTCGATTGTTCTACCACCATTGACAATTGATATTCCAAATAAGGACGCAGTTTGGAATCCGACATAGGAGATGTCAGCAACACAATAGGCTGGTTGTTATATTTTGTTCTGATTTTTTGGAGAAATGAGATATAGTTCTTTTGAAAAGCTATAGTGTCCTGCATGCCATCGTTCTGTCCCAGGCATACAAAAATGGCGGCTGGCCTATATTGGTCAAAATGATAATCGATCGAATCGTCCCGCATCCCCATCTTGTCCCAGACCTCTGGCATTACGACCGTCATACCACAACAACTATGCATCAGGCCAATACCCGAAACAGAAGACAAAACCCAATCCGCATCTGACATTCTCGATGCCTGCGCGCCATAACTCATATAAGCATTGTGTTGGTCTTCCCAACGTCCGAGGTGACAGCCCACGGAAGAGGTATCGCTGGAAGCACCGCATGTAATCGAATCTCCAAAAAATTCAAACAGGTACTTTTTCCTTTCGGGCAACTGGAACATACTATCCACAACTATGCTATTGACACCGACAAATCCAGTTCCGGTTTCAGTGTCTTTACATACCAATATACGGTGCTGTTTCCTGTGTTTTTTAGGTACAAAAACCAATGTGTTTATACGTTCGTTAAGCCTTAACCGTATTGGCGTTTCATTGTCGATGACGACCTCTACATAACTGTGCATAACACCATAGCGAAACTGATCTTCCAATACTAAAGTACAGGTATCGCCATTAAATCCGAACTCAGCATACGAACCGCTCGTCCACAAACGGGATTGCGAGCCACTCAATTCTATACGTCCAACATAACGAATCAAAGAGGAGCTTCCCAGATATTCCCGAGCCAGCAACGAAGTACACGACAACAGCATAGCCAATACAACAAGCAAACTATATTTTTTCATATACGATTGTTTACGATTCTAGTTTATTGATGCGTTTAATGATTTCAATACAAGCGCGGCCATTGTGGTACGGGCATTTCCAAAAACCAGCTTTGTCTTCCTTTTCCATTATGGAACCATCTTTATCAATTCCCCAATACCATTCACCATGTGTTGTATCAAGTAGTTTCTGTTGGACAAAGTGCCAACTATTCAGTGATTGTCGGAGATATTTTTTGTCACTTGAGTTTTCGTACATGTTAAAAAATCCCACCATCGCTTCCGCTTGCGGCCACCAGTGTTTTTCATAAACGTATCCTGTATTGGTTCGTTCATACCAAAGGCCTCCATCTTCATCCAATGCTTCAAAACATCCATTTGTCAAATCTAATGCTAAGCCTTTTGTAATATCGACCCATGCAGTATCCTCTATTATTTCAGCAGCATCCTGCAATAGCCATCCAGCTTCAATATCATGGCCATAGGAGATAATGTGGTGATGGTTATTCCATTGTTCATCGAAAAAAAGTTCGAGGTGCTTTGTTTGACTATTGAAAATCTTCTCTGAAAAAACGGAAAGTAAATGCAGTATCTTAACTTTTAGCTTCTGGTCTTTCCATACACGATATAGCGCAGCATATCCTTCTATGACATGCAAATGCGTATTCATTGTTTTCTTCTCGTTCTCATCTTTGTCACTCAGCCGCAAATCACTTTCTAATTTCCAATCTCGAGTGAATGCTTCAAAATAACCACCTAATACCTCATCATAACTATACTTTTCGATAAGATGAAACAATTCAACCGCAAGAGTCAATGCAGATGTATTTTTTGTGGCCATATAAAATTCGCTCAGCGCATATAGCACGAAAGCCTGTCCATATATCTGTTTGCGCGCATTGACAGGATTTCCCTTATAGTCCACACTCCAATAAACACCACCAAATTCCGCATCAAAAAAATACTGTTTAATATAGTTGTATTGGGTTAACGCAATGTCGAGGTATTCTCGTTTCAGCGTTAGGTTATAAGCTGCACTAAATGTCCATAAAATACGCGCGTTGAGCACACTTCCTTTTTCAGATAAGGGATGCAATACATTACGACCATCTATCCTGCCATAAAATCCACCATTGGCCTCGTCCTTCATCTTACGAGACCAATAATCCAATATGTTTTCCAGCTCGTTATTTAGTTCCGCTCTATATTCGGTGAATATTGTGTCCATATACCCGCTATATCTACAAGTCAATTAATATTTTCCGTTATTTTTTTCGATTAGTTGCAATATGTTTTCAACGGAAGCATTGGAATAAAAACCATCTTCGGGCGTTTTTTCAACGTAATCCAACAATTGATCGATGGTCGACTCAGCCACATGCATCCGCGTATCGGAGGAAGCATAGTAGATCAATACTTTGCCGTCATCGTCGACAATCCAGCCATTGGAAAACAATACGTTGGAAACATCACCAATACGTTCAGCATTTTCCGGCGCCATGAAATATCCAGCCGGTTTATATATGATTCTAGAAGGATCTTTCAAATCTGTCATGAACACATACAGCACATAACGTAAGCCTGCAGCGGTATTGCGGACACCATGAGCCAACTGCAACCATCCTTTTTCTGTTTTAATGGGTGCTGGCCCCAGACCATTCTTGGCTTCATATACCGTGTGATACCTTTTGGCATCTACTATTTTTTCTTCCTCCACCACAGCATACCTGATATCAGCTGCCAATCCAAACCCAATACCACCACCATTTCCAGCATCAATGAAACCATCCTGAGGTCTTGTGTAGAAAGCATATTTCCCTTCTATGAATTCCGGGTGCAAAACAACATTTCGTTGTTGCGGAGATGTCGTTTTCAGGTCTTCCAGTCTTTCCCAATGGACCATGTCTTTTGTACGGACAATACCACATTGAGCAACAGCAGAGGATTGATCCGATGCAGGTGCAGAAGGGTCTTTGCTCTCCACACAAAACGTCCCATAAACGTAACCGTCTTCATGCAAGACTACACGCATATCATAATAGTTCGTTTCGTTTGGATTTCCTTTATCAATCAAAATTGGTTTTTCCCAAAACCGAAAATTGTCAATACCATTGGGACTTTCAGCGATGGCGAAAAATGATTTTCTGTCGTTGCCTTCCACCCTAGCCACTAACAGATATTTTCCGTTCCACTTGATAGCACCCGCATTGAAAGCCGCGTTGATGCCAATACGTTCTTCGAAATAAGGATTGGTATTTTCGTCTAGGTCAAATTTCCAGAAAAAAGGAGCATGCGCACTTGTCAGCACCGGATTAAGATATCTCTTGTAGATGCCATTTCCTAGTTGTTCAACCTCATTTGCTTTTGAAATCAGAGACTCATATGCATCGATTACCGCCTTTTTTCTACTTTCAAAAATGTTCATAACTATTAATACTATTAAATTTGATTTATGAAGAATACTTTGCCTTTAGCTCTTTTGATATCTCTTCTAGTTTAGTTTCCGTCAAGGGGTAAAAGCAAATAAAAACAAACGAAACAATAGCACCTGCCGCCGGCAAAAAGCTCAGCATCCACTTGATTCCTGTCAAAGCTTGTGCTGATTGCAACACGTTGGCTTTGAAACCAAAAGTAGCCAACAGCCAACCTGACAATGCACCACCTAAAGCCCAGCCTAATTTCTGAGACATGGATGATGCGGAAAAAACCAAGCCTGTCGCACGTCGCCCATGTTTCCATTCCGAATAATCCGCAGTGTCTGCATACATCGACCACAGCAGTGGAAATATCGCACCCGCACATATACTGATCAAAAACTGCAAAACCATCATTGCCTTAATACCCGAACTCGGAATGAAATAAAACAAAACGCTTAATATTGCAGCCAGTAGCATCGCACCGGAGAATGTTCTTTTTTTACCAATGCGATTCGAAACGGGCGTTGCCAATACGACTCCGACGATATTGGCCGCTTGTCCCACCACCAAAAACAGCGTCGTATAAGACATCGAAAAACCCAAAAATCCAACAGTATTATCATCCGAAACGCCAATATAATATTTGAAATAATAGATAGTTGCACCGTCTCTTATCGTATTGAATAGCAAGGTAAAAACACCTGCGCCCAACAATATCCACCAGGGTTTATTTCCCAACAGATCTTTGAAATCGTCCCTTAATTTAGTTCGGTCTTCCTGGATAGGTCGGATACGTTCTTTCGTACCTAGAAAACACAAGCTAAACAAGACGACTGTAACACATCCAAAAACCACAATAGCCATGAACCAACCGTGTTGGGATATCAACGATCCGTTTCCAAAAAACTTGACCAACGGTTCTATTGTCCATAATGCAATCAAACTCCCTACAAATGCAAACACCATTCTATAGGATGCCAATGTCGTCCGGACTTTACCGTCACCAGACATCACCCCCAACAAAGACGCATAGGGAACATTGATCAGAGAATACACCATCATCATCAACGAATATGTCACATAGGCGTACACCAATCGATTGCCAGTATTGAGTTCTGGCGTATAAAACGTCAATGCCCCAATAACGGCAAACGGAACTGCCACCCACAATAAAAAAGGTCTGAACTTTCCCCATCTGGTTTCCACACGATCCGAAATAATTCCAACGACGGGATCGAATAGCGAGTCCCAAACTTTCGTTACCAAAAACATTGTACCTACCGCAGCGGCAGCCAAACCAAATACATCCGTATAGAAAAACAACAGATACATACTGAAAATCTTCCAAAACATAGAAGAGGCGGCATCTCCAAATCCATAGGCAATCTTTTCTCTTGTCTTTACAATTTCTGTTTTTGTCATACTTCAAAAATATGTCCCGTTGATTTAATATACCGTGTTGTAATGGCGTAAGTATTCTCGTACTTTTTGTCCGGATAGTTTCAAATCTTTAGTCGTCCACTTTCCTTTGGATGACGCACTTGGATACAAAACAGAACAGCTTTCATCTTTGTCCGAAACGGACCATGTGATCCAGCTCAACTTATTTTTCTCGGAAAATTGAATCCATCTTTCCCATTCAGCGATGTCCAACTGCCCGTCCCCACTAGCTTCCATCCCAGCAGACTCAGAAATAAATACAGGGATATGACTCTTAGATATAGCCTCTTGAACTTTGTCACGCAACCATTGCTTATGTGTGGCAGCGTAGTAATGTACAGTGTACATTATATTGTCATAACCTTTGATGGGATCAGCGGCAGGCAACTGAATATCCTGATCCCAATGCGGACATCCTACCAACACAATATTTTTGGGTGCATTTTTTCTGATAATTGCCAATATGGTTTCCGCATACGATTTCACGGCACTCCAGGATTCCTCATCCGGCTCATTGAAAATTTCAAATAGTACGTTGGGCGTATGGGCATATTTCTTTGACATCTTGTCAAAAAAAGCAGTCGCCTCAGCAAGATTGATATTATGACTATGCCAATCAATTATTACATACATCCCGTTTTCAATTGCCCCCTGTACGACCGCTTCTACTTTTTTAATTGCGAAACTGGAATCTTCTTTATAACCGCCAGCCAATTCTATCCCCATAGCAGCACGCACTATATTGCAATGCCAATCATCATGCAGCCATTGTACTACAGACTTGTCGTAAAATCTGGGATGAAAATTATGCCATCCAAAACTCATTCCGCGCAATACGATTGGATTTCCCTTTTCGCTGCACAACTGCGTACCTTTTACTTGCAGCCAACCATCGTTTTCCACAGTTTGTCCGTGGAGAACTATATTGGAAAAAACTAGGAGAATACTTATTGTAACGATAATTTTATTGATAGTCGGAATCATCATTTTTAATTTGATTGATACAAATCAGGCATATTGCTGCCAATCTGCAAATAAGGATTTTGGCAAAACTCCACAAAATCATTCTCCGCCGGATGGCCCTTGTAAGGAATCCAATATTCCCAAGGTGAATTGGCCCAAAACAAAACGTATGACAACTGTACACTGTGCATAGTCAAAGCCTTCAATAACCGCTGTGTAAACCATGTGGTATCGGGAATATGTTGCAATCCGGTTTCGGTCATAGCTGCAATCTTATTATGTTGCAAAGCAAAATCTGAAACGATTTTTATTTTGTCTGCGGCAATTTCAATGGGGTAGTTTGGCTTCAGATCCTCGTACTCATCAAAACCAACCAGGTCCACATATGCATCGCCAGGATAGTAAGTTATATAGCTGTTCTCGTCTGTAAAATTCCGGTCTGGCGACCACGCAAACAACATATTGTGTACTCCCAAAGTATCTTTCAGATAAGAAACAGTATATTGGTACAACTGCTTATATTGTTCGACTGAACAATGCCCCTTCCCCCACCAAAACCAACTGCCATCCATTTCGTGCCAAGGGCGAAATATCACCGGAATCCATTGCCCATTTTTATCAACAAGTGTTTTGTCAAAATCCGCAATCTGTTTGAGCATATCCTTGAACTTCGCATGAAATTGTCCTCCAGGAAGAATTTGCGAAACAGCTTCCACGGGAGATTTCTCCCAGTAAAAACTGCTGTCCGTCACTGGATTCCGTACATGCCAACAAAAAGTCAATACGCCTTTTCTCTTATAGGCATCGATTGCCAATTCGCGTAAGATATCCTGTTCATAAACATACCACGCGTTCCCTTTCACAAAATCCGTTACTCTATTAAAATCAAAACCATAAACCGCAGGGTAACTACCTGTTATAGTTTTAAAATCTGAACGGTTACGGGATACGTCCATATTGGACTGGTCATTGGACCAAGAATGCGTCTCGTCTATCACTCCCGATTTTGTTGCGCCCTGTTGTCCGACAAGAATTTTTGATGCCGCATTCCTCTTAAGATTGTAATAAAGATCTGAAACTAGAGGGATGGCATTCTTGTCCACCAGCCATTTCTTTGTTTCCGTCTCCATTGCTGTTGCTCTTCCATCCGGCTTGATCGCAGCCAAAGGATTTTTAGGTTCCTGTCCAGGTATGGAATCCAATGGGATTACATGCGCATTGACATCATCCACATACAATGTACCTGCACATTCGCTTAAGGCGATCATCACACGAAAACTATTGGCTTTTTCCGGTACAACTAATTTTTTTGAATATCGTTGCCAACTATGTGTCCCTTCCATACTCACAATGGAAACACCCTCTCCTATCTTGTTACCCGAGTTCTGAAACTCAACAATAACAACACCTTTGTTCCAATCCTTCGCACCTTTATGGATATCCAGACTTTGAACAGCAATACTAAATTCAACAGCACTTGTCTTTTTAGGCAATCTTATAGTTTGGTCCATTCCTAGCCATTGATCGCCTTTAAAAGAAAGCAGAGCCGCTGCATTTTTACCTTCGTAAAAATTAAAAGCCGTCGCTTTTATGCCATCGTTGACGTTCCAACCAGTCAGGTCTTGTTCAAATCCACCGTTTTCGATAAGGTTTTTCTGACCATAACCTTTTCCAACGATTAACAAGCCCAATAAAAATGCAGCGAATCTCCCTTTCATATTGAATTATTTTACAAACATCACGTCATCGAAATAAAATGTCTCATCCTGTGCATCCGGACCTTTGATCCACCAACCCAACTGTTGGCAATAGTTTCCATTTGCCCAAAGTTTGATATCCGACAAAGACAATTTGAAATAATTCCAGACACCGGCACTCACATTGACCGGGGTTGTTTGGTCTGAGTTGCCATACCCGCCTCCCGCCTTAGTAGACGCGGTCAGGTACAAGGTATAGTCTGCAGAGCCTCCTTTGATCCAGAAAACCATATAGTTGTACCCTTGCGATTGCAGATTCGGAATCCCACTATTTTGAGTCCAATTAGCAAAACCATTGGCACTCCAATTACCTTTGCCATAAGTCAGGGCATAGGAGGCAGTACCTGTTTTGTATACAGTTGTAGAAATCGCTCCTGACCCCCAAGTATTCTGGACTACATTATTCTGGAAATTATCCGTGAACAGGACATAAGCCAAACTTATATTGACAAATTCCTGTGTTGTCGTGATCATTCCCGAGGAATTCGTAATATCCAATTTGCTCCGGCTCATTGTATTGGACGGCATTTTCACCGTCAATGTTTTTTGCGTAGCAGCTATTATTTCTACAGAAGTTGTCGTTCCGCTTAAAACTACGGAAGAAACGTCTGACAGATTATTTCCTGTCAATACAATCTGGTCGCCAATGTTATAGTCGTAGTTCGAAACGGAACTGACCACAGGCTTTCCAATAACTTTAAACGGTATTTTGAAAGACGCACCATTTGCCTTTATGAAAACAATATTCTGATCACCACCTACGGCTGTGTCAGGCACGCGAAACAACAAGGCATTATCGGTGTTAAAATTAGGGTTGAAGGAAGCGGGAATACTATCTTTATCGAAATAGATCTTGTAAATACCCGACAACTGGCTTCCGGTCAATGTAAGCATCATATTGGCAGCGGCGGAATCCGGATCTAGTTTCAGATTATTGACATTGGGTATTGCGCCACTATCATCCTTCTTGCATGAAGTAAAGCATCCTACAACTAATGCAACTATAAATAAATATTTCATAAACTTTTTGCTATCCATAAAACAAGCTTTTCTGATTAATAATAAGCAACTGCAGGTTTTCCCAACTCCGGATCAGCCACTACTTCATCCGAAGGTATTGGTAAAAATAGTTGGCTCGCAGAGGCAACCGTAATACCAAGATGTGCGATAGAGCCGCCATCCGCAGTGTATGTCCCTCTTTCCTGAGATTCCAATACCTGTTTTGCTTTTGTGAAACCTTGACGTTGTATATCGAAAAAATAATCCCCTTCAAATGCAAATTCTACTCTCCTTTCATGGAACAATTCATCTTTTGTCAAAGAAGTAACAGCAGTCAAACCAGCTCTCTGATGTACAAGGTTGAATGCCAGTAAAGCACTTGCATCCGTAGTAGAGCTGTTGGCCCCGATTTTGGCTTCTGCATAGATCAACAGTATATCCGCATATCGCAACAGATATGTACACATACTGTTACCGCCTTGTGTATTGAGATCCTCACCAGAACTAAGAGGTCCGACCACGTATTTCAAAGGGTTACTTCTGGTTCCTGTTTTGATTTTGGTAGCATCATCATTTGAACTGTTCCAGGTCGTATCATATACAAAACCATTTGGGAAATTGATATTGGTCCACTTGGCATTTGTATATCCCTGCTGCATAATAGACCAACCTTTTCTTTTATCACCAAATTCGTATGACTTGATTAAGTCAATCGACGGGATGACAGAAGAATATCCGGTTCCAAAATCGGGCTTCAACAATGTTGATGGCGCTTCGTAAGCCTGTATGGCATTTGCATAAGAATAGCCACCGCTCGCAATCCACTGCAACGCAAACAAGGACTCTTGGTTATTGTTATTTTTGGAACTTGTAAACATCCCTTGATAATCCGGAAACAAAGAATACTTATTGGACTGTATAACCGTATTGGCCATGATCGCAGCACTGTCATAGTTCTGCATGTACAGATACACTTTTGACATCATACCGATCGCGGTATATTTGGTAGCTCTACCCGGTTGATAAGGATCATCTGGCAATACGTCCGCAGCAGCTTTCATGTCATTTAGGGCAAATCTTAGAATATCTTTTTGATAGTATCTAGGAATATTATAGTTGCCCGAACCTGCCAATACCACCGGATCCGTGACAATAGGCGCATCACCGAATACCCTAGCTATGAAAAAATATGCAACGCCACGGATAAATTGTGCTTCAGCAATGCCTCTATCCAAATAGGCACTATTCGATACAGACGATTTCTTTTGTTGAAATGTATTCATCAACACGGTTGCATTCCCGGCAACTTTGTAAAATGATTGCCATGCATTCAACAATTGCCCGTCGGTCGACTGTATCGTATAGTTGACATAAGTATTGTTACCATAATTGGGATCACCTGCAGAGGACAACATATTACCAGCCAATATCTCACCAATACAGTGAAATGCTTTGTCCATATAGTTTGCCCACACCTGGTTATACAGATAACCGGTCGCGCCATTCACTTGATCCGCTGTTGTATAATAGTTGTCCAGGGAAGGACCGTTTTCATTGGGTTTCTCGATGAAATCTTTTTTGCAGGAGACGGCAAGCATAATACCTGCAATGAGTACTCCAATATATTTAAATGTCTGTTTTTTCATTTCGATTTGATTTATTCTATTACAGATCAATATTAGCGCCGATGGTAACTGTCCTTGGATTGGGATAGTGCCCATAATCTATATTGGACGTCAACACACTGTTGTTGAAAGACCCTAGTTCCGGATCATAGCCAGAGTATTTCGTAAACGTGTACAGGTTCTGGGCGGAGACATACATCCTTATATTGCTAATACCTTTGCTAATCCACTTCTTAGGAAGGTTGTATCCCAATGCTACATTCTGAATACGCAGATAGGAACCACTTTCTATAAACCTACTGGAAATACGCAGATTGTTATTGTTCCACTGGTTGTACCGTGGCAACGAACCATTTGTATTGGTTGCGGAGTAACGATTCAGAACAGAAGTCAACTGGTTTTGATACACATTATAGTCCGCTTCGGTTTTCATGCGACTATAGTTGTAGATCTTACTACCGTAAACACCATTCAGGAAGATGGAAAAATCAAACCCTTTATAAGAAAACGAGTTGGTCAGACTATAGGTAAATTTTGGATTGGGATTACCGATAAATGTTTGGTCTTTGGAATCGATCGCATTGTTACCATCCAAATTCTTGTAGCGAATATCTCCCAACCAGGTAAGGTGTTGCCCAATACCTAATTCTGTCGCAGGCCCATTGTTCAATTGATCCATTGTCCTGTATAGTCCGTCGGCAACAAATCCATAGAACTGCCCAACTGCCCCACCAGCTTGCGTTAGTGTCAAAGTCTGCGGCGAAAAATCAGCGCTTTTTCCGTACAATGCAGCACCGGGATTGGTCAATGCGTTCAATACATTTTTATAGTGGCTGAAAATCACGTTGGTTTTCCATGTGAAATTTGCATTGTCTATATTGACCGTATTGATGCTGATATCAATACCTGTATTGGTCATTTTACCGGCATTGGTAACCGGAGGTTCTATCTCTTTATAGGAATTAGACGGTGGGTTGGGATCCAATCCGGCAAAGCTTGGCAATGTTGTAGACAAGATCATATTGGTTGTGACCTTTTTGTACAGATCCACCGTAAAGTCAATTCTATGATTCAGGAAACCCGCATCGATACCGATATTGTATGTTTTTACTGCTTCCCAAGACAGATTTGGATTTCCGACGTTGGCAGGCACACCCGCAACAGATGATTGTCCAAACAATCCATTGATCGAAGGAATCAACCTGATATTAGTAGAATATGCTGTTGTACCCGAAACATTTTGTCCACCGATTTCACCATAGCCAACGCGAAGTTTCAAATTGTCCAAAACGTTTTTCCAGTTGCTTGCAAATTTCTCATTGCTAATGTTCCAACCCGCAGACAAGGCAGGAAACGTTCCCCATTTTTTGTTTGGACCGAAATTGGAAGAGCCATCTCTTCTTAAGGATCCACTGAAAAAATATTTGTTGGCAAAAGCGTACGAGCCTCTCACAAAATAAGATTCCATACCCCATGAAGACGTATAAGATCCCGTCTGGCCAGCATCTAACGTACCGGCACTAATGGCCTCCATGTTATTTTGTAAATTATAGGCACTTATATAGTCATTCTCATAGTGGCTTTGGTCTGCCTCATGCCCTGCAACCAAATTGACATAATGCTTTCCAAAAGTTTTGTCGTAAGTCAAATAATCCTGTAATCCCCAGAAATAGCTGGACGATTTGTCTTTACGAAGTCTACTAGGCCCAATCACCTGCACATTCAAACTATTAAATTCCAAAGGTTGGTACGCTGAGTTTTCCGTTAGTTGAAAATCATAGTTCAATTGATTTCTGAAAGTCAACCCAGGAAACAGTTTGGCTTCCAAATAAACATTTCCAAATGCTTTGGATTGCTGTGCAATCACTTTGCGCAACAACGCCAGAGCAACAGGATTGACTGCATTTCCAAATGCCACACCTGCAATATTGGTCGATGTCAAATATGCACCCGTTGCATCTCGAACCGGTGTCGCAGGGCTATTGTACATCATCAGATCGATGACAGATTGTTGACCATCCGTCAACGTCACTCTTTGTTTGGTACGGGAAAGATTGGTGCTGACACCGGCTTTCAACCAAGGTCGGAACTGCTGATCTATATTAGCTCTTACTGCATAACGCCTAAAGTTGGAACCAATCACAATACCTGTCTGATCAAAATAGTTTCCGGAAAGATAATAGGTGGTTTTGCCTTGCCCACCAGAAAATGATAGTTGGTGGTTTTGCGTTATTCCGGTTTGGAAAATTTCATCTTGCCAATCTGTACCATGTCCCAACAAGGACGGATTTTTAAACTCAGGAATAGAGTCCAAACCATCTACGGTCCCCTCTCCCACAACGGAATTATAATATTGGGCATATTGGGACAGGTCCATCAACTTCAATTTTTTAGGGCGATTGGCCACACCGTAATACCCATTATAGTTCAATTTTCCTTCGCCACTTTTACCCTTCTTAGTGGTGATCAAGATGACGCCATAAGCACCCATAGAACCGTAAATAGCTTGGGCAGAGGCATCTTTCAGTATCTGCACGGACTCTATATCCGAAGGATTCAATGTTGCCATAGGACTCTGGTTAGTCTGACCAGCGACACCACCCAATTGATCTTGTGAAGTACTCGAAGTACTTGTCATAACAGGGACTCCATCAATAACGTATAAAGGTTGGTTATCGCCACTCACCGAAGTAAGCCCTCTTACGCGCACCGCAACGCCGCCGCCCGGTTGCCCCGTATTGGACGTAACCGTCACGCCCGAAACCTTCCCTTGGATCATCTGGTCAACGCCAGCGACCGGTAGGTTCTTGATATCCTTTTCCGTTATGCTTGCAATAGACGATGTAACATTTCCTTTTTTGGCAGTACCGTAACCAATCACGATAACATCTTCCAGGGAATTCTTAGTCAGATCGCTCAATACGATGGCGATTTCTCCATTGATGGAATCGACATGGATTTCTCTTGTTTGTTTTCCAACAAATGAAAATCGAAGTTCATGTTGTCCAACCGGTACCGATACGCGAAAAAGTCCATTCATGTTTGTTTGCACAATGGCGGACGAGTCCGGCGTATATATAGTTACACCCGGAAGCGTCTCTCCCTTCTCATCTTTGACAACACCAGAAATAGTCTTCTTTTCCTGTGCAAAGCTTGCCATCGAAAATAGTAGCAACACTTTGGTAAGCACAAGCAATCTAATTTTTTTCATATTCATACATGGCTTGTTTAATCTGATGCAAACATATTTACATATTTCACATTTTAATTATACTTTTTTAACATTTTATAGCTATTTTTAAATAATGAACATTAGTTAGTTTATATATAAATTGATAATCAATAAATTAAGACACAAATACATAAAATAAAACGAACACTTAATAATACTTTTTTAACACACAAAGGACCATATTCGCTACATTTGCATACAAAATGTGTTTAGTATGGAAATAATGAGGGAGATTACGCCATTGACCAACAGTGATTGCTTTACATTATTCAGGCGAAAAAAGAAAAAGTTCAATTTTCCATTGCATTACCATGACGAGTTCGAGATCAACCTGATCTTAAATGCTAAAGGTGCCCAACGAATAATCGGAGATCATATAGAAGAAATAGCTGACTATGAGTTAGTATTGGTCGGCCCCAACCTGCCGCACACATGGCTTACGCACAAATGTAAAAGCCAGGAGATAGAGGAAATAACGATACAGTTCCACAAAGACATGCTCGACAATACATTGTTGCAACGCAACCAGTTGAGTCAGATCAGAAGCATGTTCCAACTGGCACACCAGGGCATTTTGTTTTCCACTACGACTATAAAAGAACTCATACCCACGATACAAAGCCTTTCCACGAAAACCGGGTTTGATTCATTCCTTGAACTATTGTCTATATTGCACGACCTATCGATTGCAAGAGACAAAAAAACGCTGGCATCTACATCTTCCAACAACATGACTCCCACATTTAACAGCCGGAGGATCGAAACGGTAAATGCCTATTTAAATAAAAATTACAGCAAGGACATCACACTTAATGAAGTGTCCAAACTTGTCAATATGCCAGATGCTTCCTTTAGTCGGTTCATCAAACGCCATACGGGACGGACATTTGTGGACACGCTCAACGAAATCAGACTGGGCTATGCGACCCGTATGCTCATCGAAACAACTCATGCAGTTTCGGAAATAGCCTACACTTGTGGTTTCAACAATGTCACGTATTTCAATAGAATATTCAAGAAAAAGAAAAACAGCACACCTAAAGAGTTTAGAGACAATTATTCGGAAACGCGGATTTTTATTTAGAGAGCCGCTACAAACTATAAATGCAACCGCAATGGTTGCATTTATAGTTTGTAGCGGCTATTATCATTTAATTTTAATTCACTTCCAAATGGTCCTTGTCAGGCAATGCAGGAAATATAGTATGCGGTTCGGTCTGATACCAAAACACGGTTGTTGCGATATCGTCCTTCAGTGGCAAATAACGCCCCTGATCTCTCCAACCCAATGCCTGTATAGTTACTTTTAGATCTTTGTCAAAACGTATGGGATCCTTGATATTGTCTCGTCCTGAAAAAACCTTACAGTTTTAAATGATAATCCTGATTTGAACTTTACAGTAATTTGCTTTAATCCTGCTCATACTTTACAACAATGATACAAAATAGTTTATGGCTGCTGAACAACCTTGGCGTTGGCGACCATGCCCAAACGTTGCCAGGGTTTTCTACCTGACAGCTCTTCAACATTGAGGTGTCTCTTATTTGTCTTCATCTGAAATAGAATTTGTGTACAGCTATTTCGGGACGAGACATAACTTTAACAATTAATTCTTATGGATTTCTATAACTATCTATACAGTTATTTTCGATGCAGAATGTACCAAATTAATGGTTTTCAGTTAGTTAAATATAGGCAAGGTGTAGTTTCGGTTGTGAAACAATTTCAAAATATTTTATGAATAACTCAAACCTTCCTTATTTCACCAGTATTTTCACCCTAACAAACTATTAAGTTCGCAAATCATTCAAATCAATTACATTAAGCTCTCCAAACCATACTTTAGCTTTTGCAATAACTTGTGCATCTGGATTGTGAAAGAAAACCGCTAAATTTTCTTTAGCCCTTGTACAACAAACATAAAATATCTTTTGCGTTCTATCCAATACGCTTGCCGAGCCTGTTTCTAAAAAAAGATTGCCGAAGTTATAATTGTTCCATCCGCCATTATCAAGTATGACTAAGACATTATCAAATTCTGCACCTTTGGTTTTATGTTGTGTTGAAAATGGTGTTTGTCCTTCAAGGTATTCATACAGTTTCTGAAATTCACTAAATTTAATATCCTTCACTCGATTGTATAAATATTCCTTATTCTCTTTAAAAGCAATCAGCTTATCATCAATCAAACATATTCTTTTTTCGTTGGCATCATTAATAACTTGTTCAATTGTATTATCGCCAACATTCACAAGGCTTTCAATACTTTCTTTTAATGCTTTTTTGCTTGCAATACTTGTTATTTTAAAATGATAATCAGTGGCTCTTAAAAACTCATTGTACTTTTTATTTTGATACAAAGAAATATTATTCTGAATTTTAAATAAGTGTTTTATAAGGTTATCTCTTTTTGAACCTTTCTTGTTTTCATCATCTTCATTTTGTTTTTTATCATCAAGTAGCTGGTCTTTGTCAACATACATTTTAGAAAATTCAGGATAATTTAATGATTTTGCATAATTATACAATTCAGCATTACCATCAATAAAAACCTGCATTGTGTTTGTAGGACGAACTGCGTTTAACTCTCTACCACTTTTCCCTTGCTGTAATGTTTCAATTACTTCTCCAAATGTATTTTCTGAAAAGTCAGTAGCAACATTGTTATCCTTAATATACTTCTTAACCCTATCTCTATAACTTAAGATATGGTCTTTATCATAAATATCCATCAATGTTCTAAAACCCGCTTTACCTGCTATTAAATTGTGAGTAAGATTAAGTTCTTTTGTTTCCTTTGAATTATTAAAATCCCAAGCATAATTAGCTTCTAAAAATGCTTCAACCTTATTAATATCACCATCAGTAGAATGTAGGAACAAAATAATGCCTTGCTTTATTACACCACCAACCATATTAGGAGCTTTTGGGTCGGCAGATGGTTCTTGAGTTATACCATCGGTACGAAGTTTGTTCGCCAAATCAATTATAAGTCGTGGATTTCTTCTATTTTGCTTTTTGGGGATTTCATTTACTTTTTCAGTATCCTCTCCTTTATAATCATCTAAGTTGCCAATACCATCTTCATAAATTGACTGCATAGCATCTCCAAAAAAACCTATGATATTCTTTCTTTCGCTTTTCTTAAAATGTGTAAGAAATGTTTCTACAACAGCTTTACTTGTATCCTGATATTCATCAATGAATATGAATTTATATTTATCTTTTACGATGCTGCTAAGTTTGGGATATTTTTCAAAGAGGTAGTTGGCTACTATAAGCAATTCATCGTGGGATATGATTCCTTCATGTATTCTAACAAACTCTTTGTACTGTACACCATCAGTCAAAGCCGCATAATAATTATCGGGAACAGGATTGACTTCTTCAATAGAAATTTTGGTTACTTCGTCATTGTTAGCTAAGGAAATAAGTGCTTCCTTAAGCTCTTTTTGAAAGTGGTTAATACTATCCCATAAGAAATCGTGTATCGTAGATACATTAAGATTTTTATGGTTTACCCTTTCTTCAATTTCTTTAACCGCTGCATTAGTATATGTCATACAAGCAACCTTAGCCGTTGGATTTTCAGCTATTGCCTGTCGAATTACACTTACTAAGGAATAGGTTTTCCCACTTCCTGCACCGCCACTTAATAGAAAATTCCTCCCATTATCAATTGATTGAAAAATTTCTCGTACTTCCGGTTCTAAATTTAATCTTTCTTCAACCATAACAAACCATTTTTAATATAAGCCGGAATATTCCAATTACTAAAGTTTTCATCACTATGATATAATATATCTAAAGCGAAATGGGTTTTCTTCTTAACACATTTATCTGCTAAATCATAAGGACTTTTCTCATCGTCATCAAAATCAGAAGCATTTTTTATTCCTTGGAAAGTATCTTTTTTTCCTTTTACAAATGCTCTATTCAGGTGTATAAAAGCATCTTCAAAACTCCTTGCGTGATAAGTGTTTTCTTCCTGTTGATAACATATACAAATTGTAGAACTCCCAACAACAATTGTTCTATCTCCAACTGGCAAAGCTTTTAAATCTTCCCAGGTTACAGCATTTAAGAAATGATTAATTGCAGAATTGCTTGTTTTAGTACCTTCGTTAACAGGACATGCTCCCCATTCATCTTGCCCTTTTGCGCTTTGCCCCGTCACTTTTATAGCATCAATATCCGTTAATATCAATGATTTGATACCTAAGAAGTCGATAAACTTCTCAAAGATTTGAGAATATGCCCCAACTTCGATAGTTGATATATTTTGAGAAAGAAGCGGTAAAAATGTATCCGCATTTCCTTCTGCTTCTAACCTTGCAGCTTCTTCTAAGTCAACTTTTCGCATAAAAGTTGGTATCAAAATTCTTTCGGTATCTCCTTCAATAAGGATAGCCTTATCAGCAAAAAAGATTTCAGCTCTGCTAATTGTTAGATATTGCTTTAAGAATTGATACTGTTTCGGGTCTGCATCATATTGGGCTCTTAAATCTTTCAGATTTTTAGCAGTTACATTATTCTTTGCTATTGTTTTCAAATATTTTATATCATCAAAATCACTATCAGCAACAATATGCGATGAATGCGTTGTGATTATGTACTGTAATGCTCTATGTATACCGCCATCCTTTTTGATACCTTCTCCAAGCAGTTTTTTTATATTTTTTATAAAGACATACTGCATTTGTGGGTGGGTATGTGCTTCCGGTTCTTCTATAATGAGTAGATTTATATCTGCAGGTTTTTTATCTTTGTCTCTTTTGAAATCTTGAACAAGAATTTCAATTTCAATAATCATACTTATTAGGTTCATATAACCCAATCCATTATAATGCTCTGGTAGTTTATGGTCGTCGTGGGCATAAACTACTGTAGTATTTCCTTCAAGCAATTCTCGGTGTTGTAATGTTGAAATAATTGCAATGTCAGTATCATTCAACTTAACGCCACCAAAATCCTGTACCTTTTTAATCACATCTTTAAATAAGTCCTTATAGATATCGCTTAATGTACTGTCGGTTTCTGAAAGCTGGTCTTTGAAATCTTCTGTAGCCTGAGTTCTATCGCTACTATCTTCTTTCTTTTTATAAAGACTTGAGGTTTGTTTTGATAGCGTGTTTTCCTTTTCCTTATTTGTCACATCTCGTCTTGCGCTTATGTACTTGAAGCTGATGATGTCTTTTAAATTAATATTTTCACTAATAAGGTCAATTGGTTTAGTTTCGGTAATCTTGTTTGTAGCTGTCTCGTATTCAAAAGAGAATTTATGAATTTTAAAATAAGCTTCTAAGTTTTGCTTTAAAAAATCTTTTAGCTCCCTTGGTTTATATTCTTTCTTCTTAACATTCTTTGCATTCTCACTGGCTGCAAAGCCTGCATAATCAGCTTTTATTCTTAAAAAGTCATCATAACTTACAGTGTATTCAAAACCTAAAACAATATTGTTATTGTCAGGGTCTAAATCCATTAATACTCTGCTAACATTAGATAAATCATCAGTATCATTATATTCAATATAAATTTTTAGTTTAATGCCTTTAGGAGTAAACTCTTCAGGAGTATTTGCCGATTTTATGAGACCTTCAATTTCGTTTTTAAAATCTATATTAAAGTCATCATAAGAAAATTTACTTTTCTCATTTAAGAATTTATCAAGAACTGAAAGGATTGAAGTTTTTCCTGAATTATTTTTACCTATAATCAAGGATAATTCATCCTCTAAATCAATTGAGAAATCTTTGAGCAATCTAAAATTCTCAATCTTTAGTTTTTTAATTTTCATTCTATTTTAGGGTTTTATTGGATTACATTTACTTCATATTATTTTTTAGAAGGGTTATAAAGGTTATTTAGATTTTTAAAGTACTCCATAATTTGAGGGGGCACATGCTTATCAATGTCTTTAATATTTATAGTATTTATAAATGGATATATAAACTTACTTCCTTGTGTATGAAATTTTAATAATTCCCAAAGTTTATTTTTATCCTTCTTGATGGTAGCTGCAATACGCTCTAAATCGCTTATATGCATCAATGTGAGTCTATGAATAGTCAATTTTTTCTTATCAAAATCCTGTTCTCCACATAATTCATTCCACCTTTTATTGAAAATATCATTCATAAAAACAGTTTGAAATGCTTTATCATTAACCAGTATCACAGGATATATATGTCTTGCATGACCAATAGGATATTTATTATCGACTTTTAAATAATAATCCTCAACATCACGTAAAGAATTAACAAGTTGCTCAAGACCAAAATTTTTAAAAAATAATTTTCGATCATTTTTATAAAGAGTAGGCAGGTCTCCACCAAATTTTTCGTTGTCATATATTGCGCCTGCTTTAACTTGTCCAATTAAGACTTTATTACCGTCTCTCCAATAGATATCAGCCAATTCAATTTCATCTCCATCATTATTTCTAATTTTTAGCTGATCAAATAGTCTAAGAACAACATATTTGAATCCTTCAACTATTTCATTTAGAATGCTATATATATATGATTCAAAGAAATATCCTATACAACTTCGATATTTCTTAATATTCCAACCTGGTTCTTGTTTAACCTTATCAAACCAAAAATCGTTTATAAACTGATAGCATACCTTCTCCACTAATAGTATATTGTCTATTAATAAATACTTTTCATCATTTTCCTTGAAAAAGGGATTTTTTCTTGCATTCAAAAGTTTAAAGTACATATCAGTCTCAATATGAGGAGAACTCAATGCATTCAATAATATTTGTTCTGTTACATTAGTTTCCTGTATGTAATAGAAGAAATTATGTTCAGAATTAGGTTGTTCATTCACAATATACATCGCCATAATATTGAAGATGAATTCATCACTATTCATTTGGTATCTTTCCTGCAAATAATTATTTAGTAATACTTGCAGTTCAGGTAATTGAGAAAAATACTCCAATAATTTTACACCCCGATAAATTGTAAAATAGGGATTTACGGGAATATTTAATTCATTTAATGGGAGTAATTTAGGGTTTAAATGCTCAAAATCATGAATATCTGAGCCATCCTCTTTAATTGATGTAATCTCTTCATTAACAGATATATAATACTTAAGTAATTTTTCAAAGCTATTGGAATCAAAGTCCGCAAAAGAATCTATAATATCTGGAAGATTTGAATGTATTAGTTCCTCAATGGCAAATAAACAGGCTTGTCTATTAAAAATAATATTGTGATCTCTATCAAAATTTCTAATCCTAGACTTATAAAAATGAAATGTACTACTACTTTGATCACAAAAATGAGCCAAAATATCATACTGTTTTTTCTCTGATGAGTCATAATAAAAACTATCCTTGGGTTTTAATATATAGTTTATACTCACGAGCTCATACAATGCTGCAATTTTAGGTATTCCCTCTAGCAGTTCTAATCTATTTACAATTGTTTCTCCAAAATAATCAGAGCAACCCAAAATAACCGAAACAGATGGATAGTCATTCATTGAATTTATATTTTAAATAAGACAGGTTTCACTTTATAAATTCTAAAGTGTTATATATGATGTAATTGCTTCTATGCTGTTCTGAATATTCCAAATTAGAAGAAATCCATTCTGACAATAACCCTGTTTCAAGATATCGCTGCCATTCAGATTTTAAATATGCTTTCAGATCATTTGGAGCATTGTTCATTTCATTCCATATAGCACTCCTATTGTTCAATATGAAAACTATATCTTCAAAATCGGGACTTGTACGACCATCCCCTCTTCCTCTATTTTTAAACGCTTCTAATTTAGTTGCTACAAAATATGCAGGAGAAAAGATTTTTACGCTTACATAATCATCAATTTTATAGTTGATTGCATTCATAAAACCTTCTTTGTACCAAATGTTACTAAAGCCAATTGCCTTCTCATCAGTCGGCATAACATCAACAACAATTCCTTTAATAGTATATCTACAAATTACTCCAGACTCCACATCATTGGAAAAACCTAATGATAATAGCTTTTCTTCTAAAACTGCATACCCATTGTAATTCGCAATCTCAACCAATACATCTACATCATTGGTTGGACGAATATCCTCTGATGGTCTAGTTGCATATAAAGAGACCGTAGCACCTCCTACAAATACTATTTTATCATTCAGCTCTTTTAAAGCATTATGAATGGCTTTAATTCTAACAATATTGATATGATTGATATCCATATTCTATAATTTGATAGCTGCTTTCTGAAATCTTTCACATAATTCATTTATTAATTCAATTGCCACATTCTTTTCTCTGTTTTTCCCCATCCGCAATACATCAATTGCCGATAATAACAAATATAGATTAACATCTTCCAAACAGGCTTTTGGAACACCAGCATGCAATGGCTCTATAGAAATACCTCTTACATCTCCATCATCATAAGCCCATACATATTTATAAGTACTATTAAACTCTTTTGCAAAATAAGGATGAGAAATGGAAGTAGCCATACCTGTTACAATTGTACCTGGTTGAACTGGAAATACATAAGGAAGTCCATGTTCCAAAAAATCAGTAAATGCTTGTGTAAATACCTTTTTTTTATCATTATCAACCAAACGAGCTAATTGGCTCCGATTCAAAGATTCTGATATTTCTGATACACTTATACCAAGAGCGCTTGACAAATCTCTGATCTGCCAAGTCTTATCTCCCAAAACAACGATTTTGGAAAGTACCACAATATCCAACGGGCGCATCCCTTTATGTGCTTTCATACAGCAAAGATAATTCTTTGTTCGCGAATTGCGAACAAAGAATTATCTAATTGGTAGCATATAACTCTTTCAACACATCAATTTAAACATTATACGTAATTTTGAGAAAATCTGATCAAAATGAGAGTTTTTGTTTGCCATTGCAAGCAATGTAAGTTTGTCAAAAACAAACGTAAAAACAGAAAATATAAGAGACTTATTCGTCGTTGGGCTAATAAAAAAATGCGAAAAGGACACGAGGGAGATGTATTTAACTTTTATTGGGGATAGAAGGTTTTTTAGAAAACTTTAATTATCCAATTTTGCTATTGGCTAACCAGAGTTGAATCTTTCGCTTATATTTACGCTGTAAAAATATTTAGCTTTTTCGCTTAAATATCTCGTGATAGAAAACTGGTAATTTTAATGTACGAGAGAGAATAAGTGGAAGGCTCACGTCTACGGGCGTGGGTCTCCTTATCTCGTACATGGGTATACCAGTACCTCTATCACGGATTTGGAACCTGCGCCTTCTTTATGTCCGTAGGTTTTGCTGATGTTTAAGCTGCCAAAAACATCAGTAAACAAAACAGATATGAAAAAACAAATCCTAACTGCCGGCATTGCTGTACTCGGCACGACTGCATTGAAAGCTCAGCGACTCATCGACAAAGAGACTTTGCAGGTCAATAATTCCATCACACTGCATGTGGGCAACGACATCACGGTTAACAAGCCATCTTCTCACGACTTCGCCTACATCTGCGAAGAGAAAGAGCATGTGAAAAACCAAAAAACATCTAAAAACACGGGAAAAGGTGGCAAATGGGATCACAGCAAGCTGAAGGGAAAAAGCGACTTGGAAATTTTCAACTACGTAGTGTCTAACGCCACTCCCAACAAAGCTAAGTCCATCATCGGAAGAAAAATGCGCATTATCAAATTCAAAAAAGAGGACGACCCAAAAGGAGAAAAACGATTCTACGCCATTGTTGACGCCAAAGAAAAAACGTCTTACAAAATAGAGATTGTGGCCGCCATAACATCTGGGGAAATATTGATACCCAAATAATACGTTGAGGTATCTATCTTGACTTATGCATGAACGATATAGCCGAACGGCATAGACAAAATCTTGATAGCAACATCCAATACTAAGTCAACGATAACTTATCAAGACGGAGAATTGGCATCTCAACCGAAATAGACACTCACATTATAATACCTCTTCGTACGCACTTTTGATAACGGCTCTAAATCGGTTGAAATAAGAATACTTAGAGCCATGCTTCAATAAAGTTCCGTATTTAGTAGTAGCTTTTATATCGAGGTATCTTTTAAAAGATTCCACAATTTCTGGAGTAATTTCATTGAAAGTGATAGAGATATGAAAGAACTCTTCAATGTAACGTCGAGTTGACACCCATGTCCCATAATTAGACAAATATGACGACCTATTTTCTTTAAGTGTATCGAAATAGTCATACAATCTATAATTTCCTTTGTTGGGGTTTATGAAGCCATATTTGCCCGTCAATATATCTGCTTTACGCAAAGCCAAAATGTCCTCAGCGAGCTGCAAGGTTTGTTGATTTTCGTCTTTCTCTTTTTTTGTAGTTGGGTCAGCAATAAGATATTGGTTCAGATATTCAAACTCACGATTGTGTTTTTCTTTCCCATTCTCATCTTTATATGAGCCTTTATAATATTCTATGTAAAGGCTCATTTTTCCAGAAGCGAGTTTCTTTTGTTTTAAGGTTACTTTCATATTGATAGCTTTGAGGTGTAATATTCTACACCCTGTTATTAATTAAATAAAAAAAGGTGTAGTATTGGTACAAAGATTCGACTAAAATACACCTAACAACCGCTATCAAATATAAAACAAAAAAGCGTAACATATTGACTATCTGTCACTTGTTACGCTTTTACTATCCGATATTATCCATTCTATTTTCCGATGCAAAACTTCCCAAATATTGTACCCAATATATCGCGATCAACTTCGACCTCACCAGTAATCGCACCCAGATAATGCAAACATTTACGGATGTCAGGCGCCAACAAATCACCCGAAACATTCATATCCATTCCCGTTTTGATATCCTGGAGCGATTCCAATACTTTTTGAAGTGCCGCTTGATGGCGCGAATTCGTCACAAGCGTATTTTCATAGTTAAGTTCACCATCGACGACTATATTGTATAGTGCTTTTTTAAAATTGTCAATACCATTGTTGTCCTTAGCGGATATTGGAATAATCGTGTGGTCACTCAATACTATACTATTATTCAAATCCGTTTTATTGGCAACTAGAATTATTTTTTTAGCAGCGCTCAAATGACCGTCCAGTAAGGCTTTCAGATTATCATCAGTTTCAGTGCTAGCATCGAAAAGATAGACGACAATATCTGCTTCTTTAATTTTCTCGACACTTTTGGCTACACCAATAGCCTCAATTGCATCGGAAGTATCCTTACGAATTCCAGCTGTATCAATTAGTCTAAACAGAATTCCGTTTATATTGAGCGTCTCCTCAATCGTGTCGCGCGTTGTGCCTGCAATATCACTAACAATTGCCCTTTCTTCATTTAACAAGGCATTCAGAAGTGTTGATTTTCCTGCGTTTGGCTTGCCCACTATAGCAACGGAAACTCCGTTTTTAACAACATTACCCAGTCTAAAACTATCCAATAGATTTTGCGTATTAAAATATAATTTGTCAATTAACTGAACAAGCGCCGTACGGTCTGCAAACTCGACATCTTCCTGAGAAAAATCCAATTCCAATTCGATCAACGCAGCAAAATTGATAAGCTCGGCTCTCAACTCCTTAAGATTTTGCGAAAAGCCTCCTTTCAGTTGATGTAACGCCGCCTGTTGGGATGCTGCAGAGTTGGCAGCTATCAGATCTGCGACAGACTCGGCCTGTGCCAAATCCATCTTTCCGTTCAAAAATGCACGTTGCGTAAACTCTCCTACTTTCGCCAAACGCGCACCACTATTGGACAATGCATCCATCACTACGCCTTGGATATAAGCTGAACCGTGACAGGAAATTTCCACAATATCTTCTCCGGTATAAGAATGCGGACTTTTGAACAAAGACAATACAACTTCGTCCAATGTCCTTTTATCTTCTACTAGATAACCGACGTGTATCGTCTGCGCTTTTTGTTTGGTTAAATCTTTGGACGGAAATAATTTGTCGACAATGAATATCGCGTCTTTTCCACTCACGCGAATAATTCCCAATGCGCCAATACCCGGCGGCGTCGCGAGTGCATAAATCGTATCTTGAAAATCAGAAAGAACTGACATTGTTAATTGTTTATTTTAAATACAATAGTTTGTAATTGTGCAAATTTAACGGGTTTGTTGTTCTTGGTTCCCGGCACCCACTTTCCACTTTTCTGGACAATGCGGAGAGCTTCTGCTCCCGTACCGTAACCCGCATCTTTTACGACTTTGAAATCAGACGTCGTACTGTCCGGATGTACCACAAACGCAACAACGGCGGTGTACAGCGACGGCATAGCACCGTTACGTAATACGAACTGGATATTGAGATTTTTTCTTAGATATTGATACCATGCAGAATCTCCACCAATATAATGCGGCAAGGTTTGCACTTTTGTGGAAGCCTTTTCTTCCGAAATATTTTCCACATGAGCCAAAGGCGATTCTGTTTTAGTTTCTTCTTGTTTTAGCAAAGGTTTGATATCCAATACTGGGCCATCAACCGTAATAGAATTAATATTGGTCGGTTCTTTTGGGGCTATAACAATCTCATTATTTTTAATTGTTTCAATATTTTTTAGGATGGGAATTGTCGTGGCTTTAGTAGCCTTGACTTTAATATCTTCTTTAGATTTGGGGCTCGCAATATCTTTAGTTCGTACGGCCTCTTGCGGCTTGGGAATTTTATAGTCCTTAATATGTACATCAATGGTTTTGACAAGTTTGGGTGGCGGCGGCAGAAATTCTTTAGTTGATTTGTCCAATAGAAAAGTTGTCGCTAATACAATCAAAACCGCAAACAGGAAAGAACGCCAAAAGCGTTTTGTATAACCTTTTCGGATAGGGTACGCGCCATATTCCCGATTTCGATTTTCGAAAACGACATCGTTCAGATCAATATTTTTCCTGCGTATTCCCAAACTAAAGTTTCCAATATAAGATTATACAATATCACCCAAAATAAAGAGCCATGTAAGTATTCAGCTTACACGGCTCTTTATTTAATCAAATGTAACCGACTACTCTTCTGTCACCTGGAAGGTAATCTGTTGACGTTGGCGATAAACCACGTTTCTACCGTTTTGTATGGCCGGTGTCCACTTACCACTTCTCTGGATTACACGAACGGCTTCCTGAGCTGTTCCATAACCCGGATCGTTTTCAGCTTTTACCTGAGAAACAGTACCGTCTTTACCTACCAAGAAAGATACAACTACTGTATAGTTTCTTCCGGAAGGTGCACCATTTTCAGTTGGTACATCCGCCCTTAAGTTTCTAGTCAGATAGTTTCTCCACGCACTGGTACCACCAGGGTACTGTGCTTCTTTCTGAACGTTAGTGTACTCTTTGTTATCATCTTCTTTTTGACCAGTACCTTCACCTACGTCTGGACGTCCAAAACCAGTTCCGCCCGGGCCTTCCACTTTTACTGGAGGGGCTACGACATCTGTTTTAAGACCTTTCTGGTCAAAAGTACCGATTTTAGTATCCACGATTTCTTCTACCTTTTTGACTTTGTTTTCTTCTTTGAAAACGTTGTCTGGTACGATTTTCGGAGGAGTTACTTTTTTCACTTCCAACTTGACCGGATCTGGATTTTTCTTTGTTGGCGCTGGCTTAGGAGGCTCAGGCTTTTTAGCTTCGGGAGGAGGTTTAGGCAGGTTGACATTGGAGAGTTTAACGTCCTCTACCAATATTTTACCTTTTCCTTTTTTACCCGCGTTTAAAATCGCGCTGCTACCAAAGACAACAACCAACAGAGCACACACAATTAGCAAAGATGTCACTACACGTTTCGTATAGGTACGTCTCAGCTGGTAGGCTCCATAAGCTTTGTTACGACCGTCAAAAAGAAGGTCTAGCCAGTCTGATTTTAAAATTTTATTTGCATCCATCATTTAAAAAATTTGAAGTCATTATCTTTTATGAAGGTTATTTACCTTTTGAGGCCAAAAGTTTAGCAGTAGCCTCATCTATGTTGACCAGTGCATATCGATCCACCATGCTGATCTTCATTTCGTCCAAAATGCTCACCACGTTGGAATATGTACTATTGTCACCTGGCATGATAACGACCACGAAATCATCTGCTGGAGTGGATTGCTTTTTCTTGACAACTTCGGCTCTGATGTCACTCAGAGAACTCTCTTTCCAGTTGGCACCTGTAGCGTTTGGTTCACCTTCATAGTAGTAGACACTGTTGTCTTTACCCAATATGATCGTCAGCGCACCGGAAGCTTTCGCCTGGTTTTGATCCTGTTTGTCGTCCTGTCTGTCATCCGGCATGGTTAAGTGCATGGATGTAGGCTGGCTCAAAGTGGAAGAGAATACGAAGAATGTCAACAAAAGAAACCCTAAGTCCACCATTGGGGTCAAGTCGACTCTGGTAGATAACTTTTTCGCTTTTTTGACCCCCGGGCCTTTCTTCCCGTGGCCACTGTCGCCACCCAAATCTACGTCTGCCATAGCTTTCTCTTGTTTTTAAAATTTTATTGAATCTGTTTCTTCTTATTTGCCTTTGTTAGCTTCCCACAACAGTGTACCTGCTGGGACAGCTTCTGGATTGGTTACCAGTTGGAACTGGAAAAGCTCGTTGGCTTTCATCGCGTCGATGACGTTTCTGAATTCCGGATATTTGGCGACGTTGTCTCCTTTGATTACTATATTGTTTTTAGTACCAATATAGACATCGTTGACAGCCCTCATCCAAGTTTTCATGTCATTGTTAGACGAATCGCGCACAGCCAATCCTGGCATCTTGTCGTTCAAGTCTTTATCATTCATTGCCGCCTGCTCTTTCAGGTTGACCAACGGTACAGCCACCATAGACTGCTTCGTCAATTTGTCAATCTGATCACCAGACAAGCCCAAACTACGCAACGTATTGACATCCTCAATGATGGCTTTTTTCTTGTCTTGGTCCTGAATCGCCAAATACACTTTGCCAGCACTGTTGATCGTAATCTGAACCACGTCTTTTTCAGGAGCAACCTGCGTAGAAACGGAGTTCGGAGTAGTTACCGGTACCGCTTCGTCAGGTTTAAGCTTCGTCGCAAGAATGAAGAACGAAAGTAAAAGGAAAGCTACATCGCACATAGCGGTCATGTCAATGGATGGAGTCTTCCTCGCAATTACGGGTCTTGCCATTCTTTGTTTATTTAATTTATGTTACTAAGATGCAACAGTGCATTCAATTCCATAAATACTTTGAAAAAAATTATTTGTAGTTTGCTGCGAAGCTTTGTCCCAATGTAAATCCACACTCGTCGATACCGTAAGTAACCTGGTCGATCTTAGTTGTGAAGATGTTGTACATAACGATGGACAATGCAGAAGTACCGATACCCAACGCCGTATTGTACAAGGCTTCAGAGATACCTTTGGACAACTCACCGGCATTGTTACCGCCGCCACCTTCGCCAAGTGCAGCGAACGCCGTGATCATCCCGATTACCGTACCCAACAAACCGAACAATGTTGCAACGGAAGCGATCGTGGAGATGAAGATCAAGTTTTTCTGCAACATAGGTAATTCCAATGCTGTAGCTTCTTCGATATCTTTTTGGATTGCGGCCAGTTTTTGTTCCGTGTCAAGTTCCGTGTTCGTGATCATTTCTTTGTAAGATTTAAGACCCGATTTCATAACGTTACCTACAGAACCTTTTTGTTTGTCGCAAAGAGCGATTGCTTTTTCAACGTCGCGGTTTGCAAGGCTGAACTGTACTTGACGAATGAAAGAAGCAACATTGCCAGTTCCTTTTGCTTTAGCAATAGTCAAACCTCTTTCGATAGAGAACGTAATAGTGATCAACAACAAAGAAATCAACAGAGGTACGATGATACCACCTTCGTACATACGTGCAAAACCGCCGATAGGGTCTTTGTGTTTAGGCCAGAATCCACCCGCTGCATCAGGATGTTGGAAATTTGATGGATTACCGATGATAAAACGCCAAATGCAGTAACCGATAACAAGACATACGATAGGCGCAATGATGGAAATCGCATTGGAAGAACCACCCCCTTGAGCTGCTGGTGCTGCTGGTTTCTTTGGAGCTGCAGTACCTGCAGTCGTTGGTTTAATGTCAGCCATAATTCAATTGTTTTTTTTGAGATTTGTTAATTTGAATAAATAAAGCGTTTTTTAACTATTTGACTGGCAAATTAGGAAATATCCTAATATATCCAATTATTTTTTCCTGTTTTAAACACAAACGTTTTAGTAATAGGCTACAAACGTTTGTTTGTTTTTCCAAAAAATAAGCAGCAACTATATTTTATTTCCACCTACTTCGACGGACTAAACCATAACTGCAATCCCATTTAACAAGCGCAATATATAATTTTAATTAAAAACTCAAACACTTGTCTAAGAAAAATTTAAAGAAAATAGGGATTATTTAATAGGATTACAGCGTATAAGTACCTATCGTTAGAATACTTCCAACGGCTTATTAACATAATATTAGTATTTATAGTACGGCGCGACCTACTACAATATTGCTTTTCTGACCCTAATGAGTTTTTCCAACAAAGGTTCGAGAAGATCCAGTTTCAACATATTGGCACCATCGCTGAGCGCCGCCGCAGGATTGGGATGCGTTTCAATAAACAAACCATCTGCGCCTGTCGCTATTGCTGCTTTGGCAATCGTCTCGATCAACTGCGGATTGCCGCCCGTAATACCCGAAGTCTGGTTCGGTTGCTGCAGACTATGCGTGCAGTCCATAATGACCGGCGCGCCGATCTCCTGCATAATCGGAATATTGCGGTAATCGACGACCAAATCCTGATACCCGAAAGTCGTTCCTCGTTCTGTCAGCATTGTTTTGGGGTTTCCGGCTTTCTGAACTTTTTCAACGGCAAATTTCATGGCTGCGCCGCTGACGAACTGTCCTTTTTTGACGTTCACAACTTTTCCGGTTTCCGCGGCTGCTACTAAAAGATCCGTTTGGCGACAAAGAAATGCGGGAATCTGCAATATATCCAGATATTTTGCCGCCATCGCAGCTTCTTCGTGGGCGTGTATATCGGAAGTTGTCGGCAAGCCAAACCTCTCTCCTACTTTTTGCACCATCGCCAAGGCTTTTTCGTCGCCGATGCCCGTAAACGAGCTCAAACTTGTTCTATTCGCTTTGCGGTAACTTGCCTTAAACACATAAGGAATGCCCAGTTTTTTGCAAATACCGGCCACTTTTTCCGCAATTTCGTTGATCAATTCTTCGCTTTCTACCACGCAAGGACCAGCAATCAAGAAAAAATTATTTCCGTCGTAGGACTGTTTGGCAAACAATTCTTTTAAATAAGAAGGAATCATTTCAATATTTTATTTTAAAAAAAGCTGAACGCTTAAAGCACAAAGCCTAAAGCTAGTATTTCTTATTGACGTTTCGACGTTTTAACGATCGGCCTCCATACAATGCGGCAAATGCTATTTTACAATCTTCGCAATATATTTTCCGACAACCGGAAACGACAACAGTTCTTTTCTTTCGGCAAAAACCACCAATAGCAGAAAGATGATCATCAATATCGTCGCCGTAATCAAATGCACGATTGTGTAGGGAATCAAGCTCATCAATCCTTTTTGGATAAAGAACAGCAGCAACATGACGACCAGATAAGACAATATCTTTTTGACATTATAAGGAATCGGAAAATATTGCTGTCCCCACACGTAGGAAAGCACCATCATACTTAGGTAACAAGTGAACGTCGCCCAAGCACTCGCGTACATACCGTATTTGGGTATAAATACATAATTGATGATGATGGTGATAATCGCACCGATCAACGTGATGTACATCCCGGCGCGCATCTTATTGGTCAATTTGTACCAAACCGACTGGTTGTAATAAACACCCAAAAATATATTGGCCATCAGCAATATCGGAACCACGCCCAAACCCGAACGGTAAGATGCGCCGACGATCATTTTCCAAATATCAATATACAATACCGTTATCAAAAATGCACAGCAAACTACAATTGCAAACCATTTCATCACGCGCGCATACAGTCTGGGCGCTTGTTTATCCTGCGACTGGCTAAAGAAAAACGGTTCCGCAGCCATCCGAAACGCTTGTATAAACAGGCTAATAATAATGGAAAGTTTATAGTTGGCGGAATAAATCGACTGTTCTATCTTGGCGTGCTCCAAACCGCCCGGCATCCATTTGACAAGCATCAAACGGTCCATCGTTTCGTTGATCATACCGCCCAAACCCGTAATAATCATCGGACTACTATATATAAATAGTTCGCGCCAAAGCGGTTTGTTGATTTTGATGCGCACTTTGTACCATTGCGGGTACAGCAGCAAAAAAGCGAAAATGGCCTGCGCAAGATTGGCATACAACAGCAATTCGACCATCGTATGTTTTTCCAAAAATCCTGCCCAGAAACCTGCTGGATTCGACTCCGCCATTTTGGGTAAAAATCCAGCAAAGAAAACCGTCAATATGATATTGAGCACCACCCCCGAAACATTCACAAAAGCGTATCGTTTCGGTTTGTTTTCCTGACGCAAACGCGCAAAAGGAATCACCGCCAACGTATCAAAGGCAATGATCAATACGCTGATCACAATATATTCGGGATGTCCGTCCTGCGCGACAAAACGGCTAACCGGATAACG
>Ga0154006_1000012_pt1 | contig 139159 bp, 117 predicted proteins | sample TSFL090MetaG_FD_104747 | JGI IMG/M metagenome (GOLD analysis project Ga0154006, IMG submission 104747) | Attine ant fungus gardens microbial communities from Florida, USA - TSFL090 MetaG | ecosystem: Host-associated > Fungi > Mycelium > Unclassified | place: USA: Florida, Wakulla State Forest...
ATCTGTCGTATACATATCCTCTTTAAGCTTAAGTACCTCAAAGAAAACATGTTATACGTTTTTAACAATGCCCATACTCTTTTTTACATTTTATTTTTAAACAGGCTCTAAATCTAAACTTAATTAATAAATAAACCAGGGTGATTTGATCAGAATAAATCAGATATCCCTCTTTTTTGCCTAAAATCCTGTTCATTTCTTAAAAAAGAACAAAAAATGTCAAATTGCCCCACTTTTTTGGCATTACCCCTCTATAATTTTTTTTGGGGGCGGTTAATATTGCAACACGATTTAAAAGGGAAAACTTTTTGAGTTGGCTTTTATTACCCAGTTAGGAAAATCGGTTTAGTAATTTTTGTTAAGCCAATTATATAAGAACTAACGACGATAAAAGTAAATTTTAGTCACTGCCATATTGGCGATTAGCATGTCAAAATTCATTACAACTTAATGAGTATTTTAATTGAATACAATAAAAAGAGCAGAATTGCAGATTATATTATTATATTAATATTTCTTGTTGTATCACAGTCCTGCAAGACAGAATCCGCTTTCGATGCAAAAAAAGAGCTTGATTACTGTTTGAAACAAGCATCAAAAACGCTTGCCAATAACCCCGCAGATACACTTTTTCCACGAAGTGTTGCTAATAGGCAGTCAAATTGGAGATATGTAGGCTACCGCGACTGGTGCAGTGGTTTTTGGCCAGGCATTTTATGGTATTCTTATGAGTTTAGCAATCAAGAGGAATGGAAAGTGGCTGCGGATCGTTATTCGCGGTCACTATTCCCTTTAGTAGATTCATTGCCTATCGATCATGATTTGGGTTTTCAATTATATTGCAGTGTGGGCAATGCTTACAGGCTTACAGGCGATACGGTATATAAAAATATTTTGCTTCGTGCCGCCGACTCATTAGCCACTTTATATAACCCAAAAGTAGGGACTATTTTATCCTGGCCGCGGGAAGTTCCCGGGGTTGACTGGCCCTTGCGCCATAACACTATTATGGATAATATGATTAACCTTGAATTGTTGTTTTGGGCATCGAAAAACGGAGGCAATAAAAAGTTATATGATATGGCTGTAAGTCATGCCACGCTAACCATGAAAAATCAATTCCGCCCGGATTATACATCTTACCATGTGGTAGTGTATGACACCTCAACAGGTAAAAAAGTGAGAGCCATCACACACCAAGGATTGAATGATAGCAGTATGTGGGCGCGTGGACAGGCATGGGCTATTTATGGTTATACAATGGTGTACCGCGAAACAAAAGATCCGCAGTTTTTAGATTTTGCACAAAAGGTAACTGATGTTTATCTGGATCGCCTGCCTAAAGATTTAATTCCGTATTGGGATTTTAATGACCCGGCAATTCCAAATACGCCACGCGATGCATCAGCTGCGGCAGTAGTGGCTTCTGGTTTAATAGAACTTTCCAATTATGTTACGGATAAGGAAAAATCAACATTGTATCTTGATAAGGCCATCGCCATGTTAGAGGAACTTTCATCTGGTCGATACCAAAGCCGCGACGTAAATGATGCGTTTCTGTTGCACAGCACAGGGCATAAACCCAATGGTGGCGAAATAGATGCTTCCATTATTTATGCTGATTATTATTATATCGAAGCATTAATGCGGTTGCATAAAATGCAGGAAACAAAAACTGGTACAGGAAATTAAATATGAAACGATTTTATAAAACCATATTATTTTTTGCAATTACCATTGTGAATATTGCATTTGCCCAGGGTAAACCTGTTTATACTTTAACATCACCCGATGGTAATTATCAATTTGTATGCTATCAGAAAAATATTAATGACTCATCGAAAGCATTATATTATATGGTGAGTTATAAAAATGTTTGGGTAGTGAGCGAATCGGTGATGGATCTGCAACTGGACAATAATTTATCTCAACGGGCGATGGCGATACCAATAGATAAGAAGCCGTATTGGTTTGATGATCTTATTATAAAAGGGTCGGATACCAATGTTGTAAATAACACATGGAACCCCGTTTATGGCGAGCGTAGCGAGGTAAAGGATCAATACAATTCCTTAGAGCTAAGGATGGAGAAAGAAGATAACATCATTTATAAAATCAACCTGCAGGTTCGCGCTTATAACGAAGGTGTAGCATTCCGCTTCTTTTTTCCTGAAAATGAGAAGGGCACTTATTACCGCATCATGAGCGAGAATACAGAGTTTACGTTACCTGCCGGAACGCAGGCCTGGCACCACTCCTGGGCCCAGGCTCCTTATAGATTGTTGCCATTAAAAGACTGGCCTGATGAGAGTGAAAGGCCGCTAACGCTGCAATTGCCAAACGGCTGGTATGCCTGTCTGCTCGAAGCGCAGATGACAGATTATGCGCGTACGAAATTTAAGTTGAGTAATACAAAACCTAATACGATTGTAACATCGATGTACACGCCGGCTGATTTGATTTCACCATTTGCCACACCCTGGCGTGCTATTATGGTGGCAGAAAATGCTGGTGGTTTAATTCAGAACGGTGCGTTTATTTTAAACCTGAACGATCCCTCCAAAATAAAAAATGCGGATTGGGTAAAGCCGGGGAAGATTATGCGTGTGATGACGCAAACCACCAAAGATGCCTTTGAGAATATTGATTTTGCTGCATCACACGGGCTTCAATATATTTTGTTCGACTGGAAATGGTATGGCCCTGCATTTAGTTTTTCATCTGATGCTACAAAAGTTGCTATTCCTGATTTTGATTTACCAGCAATTATCAAATATGGTAAGGGAAAAGGCATTGGCGTTTGGTTATATGTAAACCAGCAGGCGCTGTTGGCGCAGTCCGATTCTTTGTTTAAGGTATATCACGATTGGGATGTGAAAGGCGTAAAATTTGGATTTGTACAGGCTGGTTCGCATCGCTGGACAACATGGATAGAGGATATGTTCAGGAAAGCAGCGAAAAACAAGATTATGGTAAATGTGCATGATGACTGGCGACCAACGGGCGAGCAAAGAACCTGGCCAAATTTAATGACAGCTGAAGGTATCCGAGGTAATGAAGAAATGCCTGATGCCACGCACAATACTATATTGCCTTTTACAAGGTTTATGGCGGGCGCTGCAGATTATACGATATGCTATTATGATAACAGGATCAAGACCACACATGCGCACCAACTGGCGTTGGCAGCTATTTATTATAGCCCCATACAAACTTTGTTTTGGTACGATAAACCATCTATGAGCAACAATGAACCTGAATTAGGATTTTGGAAAGCGATTCCTACAAGCTGGGATGAAACAAAAGTGCTGCAAGGCTCGCCCGGCGAATATATTACCACTGCCCGTAGAAGTGGCGAAGATTGGTTTGTAGGAACTATTACAAACAATAATGCGCGGCAATTAAAAATGGATTTTTCATTTCTGCCAAAGGGCAAGAAGTACGCTGCAACTATATATAGTGATGATGATAAGGTTTCAACAAAAACAAAAGTTGGTTTAAAAAAGATGATTATAACTTCCCAAACAATACTGAATATAAATCTTAAACCATCGGGCGGGCAGGCTATCTGGCTGAAACCCTTGTAAACAATACATTTTTAAAATAACGATTATGCACATAAACGAAACTTCAGGTTCAACAGCCAAAGGAGGTATAAACCTTTTTGGCATTTCGGTGATAGCCGCTTTAGCCGGTTTTATTTTCGGCTTTGATACGGTGGTGATTTCCGGCGCTAATCAACCCATAAAAAATTTGTGGCACACCTCACCCTGGTTCCATGGTTTTTTCATTATGTCCATGGCCTTGTGGGGAACTGTAATTGGCGCTATTTTCGGCGGCTTGCCTACCGAAAAATATGGCCGTAAAAAAGTGCTGTTATGGGTGGGTATTTTGTTTAGCTTATCAGCCATCGGATCTGCAATAGCACAGGATCCCTATATTTTTTCTTTCTTCCGGTTTATAGGCGGTGTAGGTATTGGTGTTTCATCGGTTGCAGCGCCTACTTATATTTCAGAAATTTCTACTCCAAAAACAAGAGGACGATTAGGAGCCATGTACCAGTTTAATATTGTGTTTGGTATATTGATCGCCTATCTGTCTAACTATTTTTTACAGGGAGTTGGCGGTGGCAACGACTGGCGCTGGATGCTGGGTGTAATGGCCATTCCTTCGTTGATATATACTTTCTTAGTGATAAGTATTCCTGAAAGCCCGCGCTGGCTGGTAGCCCGGAAAAAAGATGACGCGCAGGCGGAAAAAGTTTTGCAACAATTAGGTATTGGCAACCCGCACGAAGAAATTGAAGATATAAAAAGAAACAGCGCTCAACAAGCCAATGCAGGTACAACAGGCTTTTTCAATAAAAAACATAGCCGCATTATCTGGCTGGCTTTTTTTGTGGCATTCTTTAATCAGTGGTCGGGCATCAATTTTATTTTATACTATGCCCCTGAAATATTAGAACACGCAGGGCTTGGCGCAAAAGATTCATTATTGAACTCAATCGCCATTGGTGGTACTAACCTTATTTTCACTTTTGCAGGATTATATCTTATAGACCGTGTTGGCCGAAAAACCTTACTGGTATTGGGTTCTGTCGGCTATATTATTAGTTTGGGGATGGTAGCGTACGCTTTTCATACACATGCTTCGCCGGGCTTTTTATTGTCGTTCCTTTTGTTATTTATTGCCTCACATGCAGTAGGTCAGGGTGCAGTAATCTGGGTATTTATATCGGAGATATTCCCCAATAATATCCGAGCCTTAGGACAATCACTTGGAGCCAGTGTACACTGGGTGTTTGCAGCCATCATCACATTAATTACGCCTTTCTTCCTTGATGCGCAAAACGGAATTTTTAATGATAATCCCTGGCCGATTTTCGCTTTCCTGGCATTTATGATGTTTTTGCAACTGATTTGGGTATTAACTAAAGTACCCGAAACTAAAGGAGTCTCGTTGGAGGAACTGGAGAAGAAATTAGTAAAGTTTCATGAAACTAATTGATACGGGATACGAGGGAGTAAAAAAATAAAATGTATCGTAAGACGAAAAAACAATCGGGATTTTAATGCGTTCGCATAATATTAAATGTTTTTAAATGAAAGGATGTAAATTTTTTTTTGTTGGGGTAGGACTGTTATTCAGTACAGTAATTAATGCGCAGCACCCACGTTTATATGCAACTAATGCAGATAAAGAGACTATTCAGCAAAAGATAAAGAATGAGCCCTGGGCAAAAGAATCCTGGCGAAATCTGTTGAGTTCAGTTGATGGCTATGTTCTCCGTCATGAGAAAGATCCTCAATGGATTGTTAGTCGACTTGCTATGTATTGGAAAGATGGGGAGCATTACACGCAGTGTTATTTAAAGAATGAAAGATGGGATTATGGTGAAGGAAACGCGCCAGTGCCTACCGTTCGTATGCCGGGTATGCGAACCTGGAATGAATATGTCAATGTGCCGTTAGAAGACAGGATGCCTTTTAATGAAACGGGTAATATGAAGGCAACGAGCAAGACTAATCCTGGAAAAGGTATCGTTGTTGTACCTTATAAAGAATCCGGACATTTAATACGAGGTAATAATGTTGAGATACTAACACTTGCTGAAAAGGCGGCTTTTGCATATTGGATGACTGGCAAAGAACAGTATGCAAAATTTGCTTCCGATATTTTTAATACCTGGCTTATTGGAACCTATTATATGGAACCTATTAAAGACCCGGGAAAATCATCAAAAGGAATCGGCGGTTATGAACCCGGAGGTATTTTGGGCTATTATGATTATGAGCAAATTCATGATGACCTGCAAACACATGCTGCGCCAATTTATGATTTTTTGTATGACTATTTACAAAAGCATCCGGGAAATGTAACTCAAACATCTGGTAAATCGTATAATGAAGTTGCTGCCACCGTTTTTAAACGCTTTGTTGAAATAGGATTAGTCCGTGGCGGAAAAGAAGGTAATTGGAATATTAATGGTTTTGATGTAATGTCTCCTTCAATGATGGTGCTGGATGATGATAATGCTTATGCTGATAAAAAGGGCAGGCAATATTATACTCAATTCTATACATCAAAAACAACCGCCTGGCATAATTCATTGCCAGATATATTGAAGCAATATAGTTCTGTTACCGGTTTGTGGCCGGAGTCGCCTGGATATGCTTTAGGTACTATTGGGTCACTGCTAAATATGGCAATCCCCTTATATAAATCAGGTATTAATACTATTAAGGAAAACCCGTTGATGCAAAAGGCTGCATTAGCCATGTTCCCGTGGCTAGATGCAAGAGGTAATCAGGTTGTGTTTGGTGATATGCGTGGCGGTCCTGCCAACTTTACTGCATTAGAAAGATTACTCACCTATTATACCTGGGAAAAAGATACTGCTAACAGTGCAGTGATAGCAGATGTAATACGAAAGGGAATTGAGAACCATCAATATTCGCGTACAAAGGCTAATTGGATTGGCTTATGCCTTAATGCTTCGCTTGCAGGCAAAAATGAAAATGTAAAGTACAATCGCGCTGCATATTCCGAAGTGCATCGCCATTTGATTATGAAGAATGGCAACGATGATAAAAACGGATTGATGTTTACCCTATATGGTGGATATAATAATCAAAGGCATCTTTCTCCCAATGGTTTAGCTATGCAATTGTATGGTAAGGGATGGGCGTTGGCGCCGGATGCCAGTGGGTATGAATCTTACTGGAGCGCAGATCACGCTTATCACCAGACAGCAACCGGATCAAACACAATCTTGCCGGGATACACAGATGGGCCTATTACTATCAATGCAATAGAACCTTATGTTGACTCGCTAACCTTTACAGAAAAGCAACACCTGAATGATTATTGCTCTTTTGCTGATGTAACTGCGGCAGAAAAAAGAAGGTTAGTGGCAATGATTCGCACTTCTGAAACCACTGGTTATTACGTCGATATTTTTCGTTCTGGGTTAAAGGATAATGACTACCTGTACCATAACCTGGGCGATCAGTTATTATTATCAGATGATAATAATAAGGTGTTGCAATTTCAGCCTGCTGATGATTTAGATAAGAACTATAACAAAGCGTATAGTTATTTCAGGCATCCGGTAAAAGCACTTTATAACAAGGGTATAAATGCCCGTTGGAAAATTAGCCATACAATGCCCAACATCATCATGGATATGTGGATGAAAGGGGAAGATAATCGGGAAGTATTTAAAATGTCGGCACCTTACACCAGTATTATCAATGCGGTTACGCCCAATAAGGTAAATGTAACGCCAGATAGTACATGGTCTGTTATAGTGCGTCAAAAAAATAAGGATGCGTTTGCAACTCCTTTTGTTGCAGTGTTCGAACCTTATACTACAGGTAACAAATCGATAAAAAAGATAACCTCGTTAGTATCGTTACCTACAACAACCTGTTTGTTAGTAGAAAGTAATTCATTGAATAAGGAATTAAAGGGTCGAAAAGAATATATTATTCAATCTACTGATGATGACTTACACCAGGTGAATAACAATTTTTCATTCAAAGGCATTTTTGCGGTGGCTTCTTCTAATACTGAGGGGTTTCAATACTTGTATTTGGGAAGTGGTAAAATGTTGAGTATGGGTGATTACAGCATAACTGCCGATAAGAATATTTCTGCCAGCCTCATAAATAAAAAAAGAGAGTTGTTGTATTCGGCTACGGATAAAGTGAAAATTAGTTTGCCAAATGGCAAGTCAGGAAAAGAAATTTATTTTCAACAAGCCGGAAGATGGGAGAAGGCGATTACAACAATCGATTCAAGAAATCATACCATATCGGCTTTTGTACCGGCAGGATATGATATTAAAATAAGTATCAGGTAAGAGGTGATGATGTTTGAAATATTACTATAGATGTTTGGTGCATCGGGATTTAAAATATTAAGAATGTGGAGATTTCATTATGTGTTTGTGGGCAATCAATACCGCTTCCTCCAAGTTTGCCTCAGGGGCATCCCCGGTTATTGACAAATAATGAACAAAAGTCAATTATTCAAAAACAAGTGTCGGCCGAACCCTGGGCAAAAGAAGCATTGGATGGTATAAAAGGACGTATTGAATCCCTTAATTATTTATTAGATTAATGTTCTTTATACAAATTCTAGCCTGAAAATAAATTTTAATTGATGAGAATCGGATTTTATTTTTTTATACAAATCTATATAACCTTTCTGTTACGACTTTGCAAGGCTAACCAGTATAGCGTACCAATATATTAATAACGACTTTATGAAAAGAAAAATGGTAAGCGTGTTATTGTCGAAGTTAATAGACGTTTTCTTGATTGGGCTTTGCTTGCTAAACAACACTATAGCGGTTCAACAATATCAAAATATTTCAAATGATAAGCAGTATTTGCTTGATCCCGATGGGAATCCAATTTTTATTATGGCGTGTACTGTTAGGTAAACTCACAGGCGTTGTAAAACATTTTAATAATCAAATAGGTTGATTCTGTAATAATCATTGATAAACAATAAATTATTTGTATGAAAATAAATGCAATGTACTTACTGTTCCCGACAATATTCATTTGGAATTGTTTATATGCCCAAAATGATGCAAATATTAATAAAAACCAGGTGCAGAGTGATGAAATGTTTCCTTCCAGTCCTACTGCTAAAAGATATGTTGACTTTGACGGTAAGGGGCTGGTTATAAAGGGGAAAAGAATGTTTCTCGTTTCAGGAAGCATACACTATCCACGTGTTCCCGAAGCGTATTGGCATGGTAGACTTTTAAAATTAAAAAGAGCCGGTTTTAATACTGTAGAAACTTATGTATTCTGGAATTTTCACGAAAACAAAGAAGGTGTGTATGACTTTACTTCAGAAAGACATAATCTGGGCGCTTTCTTGGATGAAGCTAAAAAAGTCGGATTGTACGCTATCGTACGTGTAGGACCTTATATCTGTGGGGAATGGGAGAATGGAGGATTCCCGACCTGGCTCATGCAAAAAAAAGGAATGGAACTACGTACGAAAGATAATCAGGCGTATTTAGTAGAAGTATCCAAGTGGTTTAATAAAATGTTACCTATTATTTCCGAGCGCCAGATACAAAAAGGTGGAAATGTTATTTTGGTTCAATTGGAAAATGAGCATCCGGCAGAGCATTGGAAATACTGGGGTACCAATATGTATGGCAAATATTATGAGGTGCTGCTGGATTTGGCGCGCAAAAACGGTTTGGAAATACCTTTATTTTTTAGTGGGATGCACCACGCATTCGATCCTATTAAAGAACCCATACTTCCACAGCAACGAACCTGTCCTTGGATGTGTATGGAACTTTGGACTACCTGGTTCAACAATTATGAGGTAAACCCAGATTTGGGAGTGAAAGCCGAAAGAGCTTCCTGGCGTGTAGCATCGGAAGGCGGCGCCGGCTTTAACCTGTACATGGCACATGGAGGCACCACCTTTGGTTATTATAATTTTAATAACGATAGTCATTTTGGTGACAAAGCCGAAAAAGGCGGCTCATCTTATGATTATGGCACATTGATTGGTCAAACAGGTGACACTCGTAATCTGTACCGACATTTTAAGAGATTGGGGTATTTTGCAGAAAGTTTCGCGCCTTTGCTTGCTAATAGCATAAACAGCTCCGATAAATTTAAGGATTGGATAAAAGGCATACATGTAACGGCAAGAACTGCCCCGGAAGGAACGGTTCTGTTTCTGGATAACCCCGGAAATGATACAACGTTTACCTTGCCTTCCGGTAAGAAAATGCAGATGGGAGAGAAGGAGATTGTTCCCTTGATAAAAGAATATACGGTAGCACCAGGTCTTGTTATTAAAAATGCCGAAACCCGTATTCTGGGCATTGCATCTTACGATAAAATCATTACAATAATATGTTATGGAGCAGCCGGAGATACAGGCGGCCTCGAATTGGCAACCGCGGCAAATAGTGGTGAACAAAAGAAACTATCCTTCTCCTTCACTAAGGGTGAAGAAAAGGAACAAGTGTTCACCTTGGGTAAACAAAAAATACGGATATTGACAATGGATAAGGATGCAGCCGGCAAAACCTGGATTATAAATAAGAGCGATAAACAGTGGGTAGTATCGGGTGCAGATTATGTTGGGAATTTTGGTGTTAAACCTGATGGCGCGTTGTTTGCTGATATTGAAAATCCTTGGTTGGCAAAAATGCCGGCAACATTGAGGGTATATGCTTCCGACAAAAAAGTATTATTGGCTTCAAATAGTAAAACTGCCAATCCACAAGTAATACATTTGAACTCATGGAAAAAATTTCAGGATCCGGTGAGTACATCAACAGATAGGTTGGGCGGCGCTTCTTCGCTAATCCCTGAAATTGGTGTAGATGGCTGTGAATCACCTTACGCCTGGTATCGGACAACTATCAATAATACGCAGAATGTTAATAATATCCGCTTTCAGTTTATCGGCGACAGGGCTAAGTTTTACATTGATGGAAAACTTTCCGCCCGTTACGATTTCAGGAAAGATACTTCACTATTTATTCCTATAAATATCGAGTCAGGCAAACATGATTTGGCAGTTTTTGTTGCTTACTCAGGTCGTAATAAGCTTGCTGGTTATATGGGACAGGCCTTACCTCTTAAATTTAGCAAAGGCTTAGTTGGTCCGGTAATTTTTAATCAAAAAGACACAGCGAATTTACAATGGCAGATGAAAGGTGTAGACTACTCTTCAAATTTAAAGGAAGATAATACCTTAAATACACAGTCTGTTCCTGCTTTTTATGCAGCGAATTTCAATTTACAATCCACGCCACTATCCAATGAAGTATATTGGTTAAAAACAACAGGTTTAAGTTCTGGTTCTGTATGGATGAATGGACACAATATTGGTAAATATCCCGAACTAATTAAGAATTGTCCCGGTATTTACCTGCCTTCTGCATGGATGAAGCCTGGTAAAAATATTATCGTTGTTTATGACGAAGAAGGTAGCCAGCCTGATTCTGATGTAAAAGTTGTTTTTGGAACGCAGGATACCCGAAAACAGATTCGGTTTGAAGAAAGAATAAAGTAATACCACAAGCTGGTTGTACAGGATAAAAAATAAAACAATGAAAAATATAATAAATATTTACAAGCGTTACATAATAGGGATTATAATCATGTTGGCTTCAACATCATTAATTGCACAAAGCAATACGCTCCTGAAACTTTGGTATAATAAACCTGCGGGGAAAACCTGGGAGGCGGCACTTCCTGTTGGTAACGGCAGGTTAGGGGCAATGGTTTACGGAAATGTGGGTACCGAAGAAATTCAGTTGAACGAGTCAACCATTTGGACTGGTAGTCCCAATCGTAACGATAATCCCGATGCTCTGCAGGCGTTGCCGCAGATACGCCAACTGATATTTGATGGTAAATATGCCGAAGCACAGGATCTGGCAGGTAAAACTATTCAGACGAAAAAATCAAATGGGCAGATGTATCAACCTGCCGGAAGCCTGTTTTTGCAATTTGACAATCAACAGTCTTATACAAATTATTATCGTGACCTAAACCTCGAAAATGCTGTGGCTACTACGCGTTACAATGCCAATGGCGTAAATTACACCAGAACAGTATTTGCCTCAGTACCGGCGCAAGTAATCGTGGTAAGAATAGTTGCCGATAAAGTAAAAAGACTCAGTTTTTCAGCTTTCCTGAAAACGCTGCAAACTGTTACAAAATTTAGTGCAGGAGCCGGAACCTTAATGCAGGAATGCGTTACAGACGGACACGAAACGGTGCCCGGCGGATTACTTAAGTTCTGTAACATTGTTCGTGTTAAAACCGATGGAAGAATCTCCGAAAAAGACTCCTCCCTTCGGGTTAGCAATGCCACTACTGCAGAATTATATATTTCTATAGCTACCAATTATGTCAACTATCATGATTTAAGTGCTGACGCGGGTTTAAGGGCGAAAAGTTACCTGACCAATGCCTTGACTTCGGTCTACCCGGATATATTGAAAAGGCATATTGCCAGTTACAAAAAATATTTTGACAGAGTATCACTGGATCTTGGAGTTACAGAAGCATCTAAGCAGCCGACAGATGTACGCTTGAAAAATTTTGTAAATGCCAATGATCCGCAATTTGTTAGTCTTTATTTTCAATATGGACGTTATTTACTTATTTCTTCTTCGCAGCCAGGAGGGCAGCCTGCTACGCTACAAGGGTTGTGGAATAATAAAATGACACCGCCATGGGATAGTAAGTACACGATTAACATTAATACAGAGATGAACTACTGGCCTGCGGAAAAGACAAATCTTTCTGAAATGCATGCCCCTTTGCTGCAAATGATAAAAGAACTAAGTGAAGCAGGGCAGGAAACTGCCTGGTCAATGTACGGTGCACGTGGCTGGATGGCACATCATAATACTGATTTGTGGAGAATTACTGGTCCGGTAGACCGTATTTTTTGGGGTGTATGGAGTATGGGGGGCGCTTGGTTGTCGCAACATTTATGGGAACATTATTTATATACAGGCGACAAGCAATTTCTTGAAACGGCTTATCCCATTATTAAAGGTGCGGCCTTGTTTTTTCTTGACGATTTGGTAGAAGATCCGAGAAGCCATTATTTGGTAGTTAATCCTGGGACTTCTCCTGAAAATGAGCCCAGAGGTGTTCCTGAACGCAAAGGAGTGTCTTTGGATGCAGGTTGTACAATGGACAACCAAATTGTATTTGATACATTTGATGCCGCAATCCGGGCGGCACGTATAATCAATAAAGATGCCGTGTTGGCTGATAGCTTTTATGCTTATCAACAACGCTTGTCGCCTATGCGTATTGGTAAATATGGCCAGTTGCAGGAATGGGCGGAAGATTTAGATGATCCTGAAGATAAACATCGGCATATTTCCCATTTGTACGGATTGTTTCCATCGCAGCAAATATCACCTGTACGGACACCAGAGTTATTTAATGCGGCGAGAACCACTTTACAACAGCGGGGAGACGTTAGTACTGGTTGGAGTATGGGATGGAAAGTAAACTGGTGGGCAAGAATACTGGATGGAGGTCATGCCATGCAATTATTAAAACAACATTTTCAACCGGCCAATGGCAGGGGATCTGTTGGGGGAACTGGCGTTGGAGGTAATTATGATAATCTTTTTGATGCTCATCCTCCTTTTCAGATAGACGGTAATTTTGGCGTAACTTCTGGAATAACAGAAATGCTGCTGCAAAGCTATGATGGTGTGCTACAACCTCTGCCTGCCTTGCCACACGAATGGAAGTACGGAGAAATACATGGGATTAAGGCAAGGGGAGGTTTCGAGATAATTGAAATGGCCTGGCAAAATGGAAAGCTGTCAAAATTGATTATTAAGTCGGCACTTGGTGGCAATTGCCGGTTAAGACTCCCACAAGATACTCATACTAAGATAAATGTAACCTCTGCGATTGGAGCAAATCCCAACCCATTTTATTACACAAATCAAATCGCAGATCCTTTAATTGTCGATAGGTCAAAAATCGAGACGACTCCTTTGAAAGTTACTAAAGATGTCGATTTTGCTACAGAAGCTGGAAAAATATATCAGGTGCTTTAAATGATCACTGAAAAACTTTGTAGCAAGACTTACTAATATGGAGGACATAGATTACTATTTCTGTTCCAGGTTCAAACACTATCATCGATAGTATACAGGTTGAAAATGTTTGGAACTGTAGTGGGCAAAGAACGCGAATGAAATACTAAAATGTCGGATTGCCGTATTCTTTTGTCATTATGCCCTCATTGTTCTTTGTTTTAGTCTTTAAAATTGTTATCAGTTAGGCAAATCTGTTTAGTGGGTTTAAGAAATTGAAATCCCATGTATTTTATCTGAAGAAGCCCAAGTGTTTACAATCGTTGACAGGCGATTAGCAAGTAAAAACTTATTTCAATTTTATGGATGTGAATAAAAAACGATCAATTCATACAATAGCAAAAGAATTAGGAATTTCATCCACAACTATTTCATTTGTAATAAATGGCAAAGCTGAAAGCAGGCGCATTAGCAATAGTGTAATTAAAAGGGTGAAGGATCATTTAGATAAAGTAGGCTATCGACCCAATATGATAGCTCAAAGTCTGAGAACAGGTAAAACAAATATCATCGGGATGTTGGTTGAAGATATTTCAGATCCATTCTTTTCAGCTATTGCCCGAGGAATTGAAATGGGGATTGAAAACAGTGGATATAGGATCTTCTATTTGACCACAAAAAATAAATTATCTAATGCCGTTTCAATTTTAAATGTTTTGAAAGGGTCGGGAGTTGATGCATTCATTGTTGCACCCACTCCTGGTTTAGAAACGGAAATTGAACTACTTGCTGCGTCCGATAAGCCGGTTGTTCTTTTTGACCGGTATTTCCCTGAGCTTTCAACTTGTAATGTAGTTGTTGATAATATTGGTGGCGCCTATGAAGGAGTATTAGAGCTCAACAGAAATGGGTACCAAAAAATAGCATTTGTAACGCTTGTGTCAGACCTGGTACAAATGCTGCAAAGAAAGGAGGGGTATCTAAAAGCGTCCTGTGATGCAAAAAAGGAATACCGCACTATCCTTGAAATTCCATATAATTTGGACGAAAGTGAAATATCAGCATTGATAAAGGAATTTTTGTTGACTCACAATGAAGTGGATGCTATATTATTTGCAACCAATTATCTGGCGATTGCTGGTTTAGATGCGTTAAAAGGACTTGGATTAATTCCTGGAAAAGATATTGGTATAATTGGGTTTGATGATAATAGTCATTTTTCGCTATTCTCCCCATCTATTACTGCAATAGCTCAGCCTGTGTCAGATATTGCGAAAGTGATTGTTGAGCAATTGATGGACGCGTTAAATTCAGATTCGTTATGCAAGCCTCAGACTATTCAATTACCTGTTGAAATAATAAAAAGAGAATCATCCTCTAAGAATGTGTGTTGAGATATAGGATTTTATGACTTATAATTTGTTTTATAAACTATTAAAGGCCACTTTTTAAAAAATGTTTCTTACATATTTCTCTCTAAACAAAAGATAATGTCAAATACCCCTACTTTTTTGACATTATTCCCCTGTTTTCTTTTTTATAGGCGGCTAATATTGCAATATCCAGCAAATGAAAAAAATATAGAATCTATTTTAAGATTTTTTAAGGCGTGCAGTAAATGTTACCATATTATAAATTGGCGATGGTAGATGTAACTTTTTAAGAATAATAATTTAAGAGTAGATAGGCACATTTGGTATGTATGGCCATTTTGTATTTAATGAGTAAGCCTTAAAAAATTATTGTTCTTATAAAGCAGTAAAATATTTAATGTATTAATAATCAATTAAACAATGTTTAGTAAAATTAAAATAATAATTTCAGGTATATGTTTATTGACTACTTTTCTGGTTCAGTCACAAAATATTAATGTTAAAGGAAGTGGCGAAAAATATGACCATTATTGGTCAAAAGTTGTCGGAGCAGGCCGGGCTAATGAAGGATTGCGGGCTGGTTGGTTGGAACAATTGGCTTTAACAAAAAAATATTGTGGGTTCGAGTATGTTCGATTCCATGGGCTTTTTCACGATGACATGTTTGTTTTTTTCAAAAAAAAAGATGGGAGTATAGTTTATAACTGGCAATATATAGATGAGCTTTTTGACAGAATATTAAACATCGGTGTGAAGCCATTTGTTGAATTAGCTTTTTTCCCAAAAGAAATCGCTAAAGAAAATGGTAAGACACAGTTTTGGTGGAAGGCTAATGTTTCTGTGGATCCTAACAATTTTGGGAAGTGGCATGATTTGGTACAAGCATTTACACAGCATGTTGTAGATCGTTATGGTTTAGGCGAAGTGAGATCCTGGTATTTTGAAGTTTGGAATGAACCTAATTTGAATCCTGGATTTTTGGATGGAACCAAAAGCGATTATTTTCGATTATATAAGGAAGCAGCCTTAGCTGTAAAAAGTGTTGATAAAAGTCTTCGCGTTGGCGGACCATCAACAAGTAATTTTATTGCAGATAATCGATATGAAGGTGAAATCTACAATCATACTAAATCAATATTTTTTAAGGATGATTTAATAAACAAGCAGGAATGGAAATCCCCTTGGATGGAAGAGTTTCTTCAATTCTGTGCAAAAGAAAATTTACCATTGGATTTTATCTCAACCCATCCATATCCAACTGATTATGCCTTAGATCCGGAAAGTGGTAAGTCTAAAGGAGCAACGCGGTACATTCATTCAACAGAGGATGATATAAACTGGCTGCATAAAATCTTGGCAAAAAGTAAGTTTCCAAATGCAGAAATACATCTTACTGAATGGAGTACGAGCCCCAATAGTCGGGATTGTATGCATGATAACTTACCTGCTGCCGCTTTTATTTTAAAGGCTAACTTAGATTGTATTGGCCTGACTAACTCACTTTCTTATTGGACATTTACAGATATTTTTGAAGAAAAAGGAGGTGGAGAATCTATCTTTCATGGCGGATTTGGTATGATAAATTATCAGGGTATCGTGAAGCCTTCTTTTCATGCTTATCGTATGCTAAATCAATTAGGTGATGAGAAGTTGTATTACGCTGATCCTCTTTTCGTAAGTCGGTCGTCTCAAACTGGAAAAGTAACAGCACTTGCCTTTAACTATCCCAAAGAATATGAACGCAAAGTTCCAAGTGCTGAGGATTGTGGGAATTATATGAATAATACTTCGCCCAAGACATTAAACTTTACTTTGAGTAATTTGAAACCTAACGCTGTTTTTGAAGTAGAGATTTTGGACGATAAGCATGGTAATGCAATAAATGACTACAAAATAATTGGGGAGCCCCATTCACCTAACCAACAACAGACATTATTCTTAAAAGATCAGGCTTGGAGGACTTCGAAGGAAATAGTGAGCGCCAACGGAAACGGCACTCTTAAAATATACAAAGAAATTGCACCATGGAGTTGTGTTATGATTAGGGAGTTGTAAAACTTTTATCGATTGACTTTTGAATAGCGGGGTAGATTGTCGATCAATTAGTTTGAAAAGGTGATGGGAAATTGGGACTTTTGAGTGCTAATGCACCAAAAGTCTGCTCAATAATTTCCACTCGTTTCTTGATTTTTTCGGCGGAAGCATCAAGGGTATAGCCCTCTTCCAGCATTTCCTTGATTTTTGCCGAAACTCCCAGATTGAGGCTTTTGCTTTACCCAGGTATTTTATGCCCGCAATACCTGATATCAATTATAAAAATCATTGACCTCCGTCATTTAGGCGCTCTTTAGGAGCCGATACTTTTGTGATAAAGGAATGTGTGGACTGAACGTTTCAGAAAAGGAATTTTAATTAAATTAGCTATGAATTGATATGAAAATTAACGACTTATGGAGCATCATCTCACTAATACCTCCGAAATGCTGGAATATTCCGGCATATTTTTCTCTTGTTATTCCGAATGCGTACAAAAGTGTTTTCATGCTCAGAAAGACCACGCCCTGGTATATATTTATTCCGGTGAACTTCTGATTGAGGACAGGAATAAGAATACCACGATATCAGCAGGCGAATGTGCGTTCATAAGGAGGGATCACCGTTTGGTTATGAATAAATGTGGTAAAGACGGGCAGCCCTACAAAGGCATTACACTCAACTTTAACCGGGCAACACTACGTACCGTTTTTACCCAAATGAAAAAGCTGGATTTGCCAAAAAACGCGGTTCTTTTGGACGAATATGTAATTTCCATAGACCCCAGCCCGGATATTACCAGTTTATTCCAATCACTAACGCCCTATTTTGACCTGAACACCCAGCCCACAAACCAGGTGGTTTACCTAAAGCTTTTGGAGGCTATTTACGCTACCCTTAATAATTCCAGTAATTTTTATCCGCTGTTGTTCGACTTTGCCGATCCCTGGAAAATAGATATACTGGAGTTCCTCAACAAAAACTTCATGGACGACCTGAGCACGGAGCAAATAGCATCTTATACCGGTCGCAGCCTTTCTACTCTTAAACGCGACTTCAAAAAAGTAAGTAACCTTACACCGGAAAAGTGGCTTACAAAAAAGCGGCTGGAACTGGCATACCAGAAATTAAGTAAAGGAAGGAAAGTAAAAGATGTGTACCTCGAAGTCGGTTTTAAAAACCCGTCACATTTTTCTACGGCCTTTAAAAAACAATATGGATTTTCACCTGCCAAACTTGTCTTGTTGCAGCAAGTGAACCTTTGAGTAAAGAAATCTGGCCCTTTCAGTAAAGTAGTCATGGCTGGTCTTTTTTACTTTTGCATGTCTCCATCCTAAAAGATTTTATAGATCAGTGGCAGACTCCCACCGGTGGACCATAAAACATGCGTCCCACTAAATAATTAAAAATTGGCTTTAAGTGGTCGAAATGTGATGAGGGGCATGCTGTCTTTAATTCGTCAATTTACAACCGGTTCAAGCTTCTCTAAATCATCGCTATTATATGAACAAATTTTACAATGAGACCTTATCAAAGCTTGAAACTACCATAAACGAAATTGAATTAGAAGCTGAGCGCTCCATTCTGGCTTATGAAAGTGCTGTTGAATATATCGTAAAAACCCTGTCGGAAGTAAAGGATTTTGTAATAGAACGGGGATTTAAGAGTGTTGACGAAGAAATCAATTTCTTTAAATGCATGAAGCCGTCCATAGTTTCTAAGCTTATTTACTACAATGCCATCTATAAAATTGAAACTAAAAAGCCTTACGGGGAGAAGCCCGTAAGGAAATACCTCAATAATGAGCTGAAAAAACTAAAGAAATACTTTGATAACAACCTCGAATTTTATAAGTACTACCGCACCAACAGCTCGTACCTGGATCATAAATATTTTCTGCGGGGCAAGCATGACATAAAATTAAGTTTGGATACCTATTATTTTCAGTCGGATCATACCTTTTCTACATCTCACGACTATAAGGTTGCCAAGATTATAGCTAATGATTTGATACAGGTTTATATTGAAGACCAGCTAAACAGTATGGATAAGCATCCATCAGCAATGCCATTGGACAAAGAAGGTATCACCTGGACGGGAACGAAAGCGGGATTAACAGAATTGATTTACGCATTACATTATCAAGCCGTTTTTGACAACGGAAACACCGATATAAGAATAATTGCCCAGTATTTTGAGACCGTGTTCAATGTGGATCTGGGAGACTTTTACCATACCTATCTGGAAATCAAAAATCGCAAAAACAGCCGTACTAAGTTTTTGGATAACTTAAGGGATGGGCTATCGGGCAGAATGGATGATCAGGACGAGTAATAAATAGTAAATTCGTAAATGGCTGAATGAAAGGATATGGAGTGAAAGAAAAGGAGCGCGGGTTTTGCTGCTGTCACCAATTTGTGAACACAACTAAAAACAGGGCTGCTTATTTAATGAGGTAGCCCTGTTGTTTTTTGCAGTCGCAAGTTTAAGAAACATCTTCAATATTGCTTTTTTCTGCATCTATTCCCTCAATCCGGCTGATGTACACCCGTACTTTTTCGCCGTCCTGGTTTACACCTTCCCAAACAGCGGCCCTTTCTATACATGGGCCTTCTTTTGACACTTCAACACAATTTGTCCATTTAATTTGCAGCTCTCTACATACCATAATTTAGTTTTTTTCAAACTTAGTAAGTTTGTTACGTTAATTTTTACGGTTTTCCGTAAAATGGGTAAATAAATAGTAATCATAATTTTACCAGTTTTGCGATCAGGTCAATATCCGAAGCATAAACTGATATTTTTACCCCAGATGGATACTCCAGCACAACTTCCTTATGAACCCCCAAATCGGTAAATGGATCGCTATCGGGAAGATCTACCATCATTGCTAACAAACTGTCCTGATTTACCGCACGTTCCGTTGCTTTCATTAGCCCAACATTACGGTCTACAAGAAAGTGTGATGAAAGAGCATGCTCACGATCTTTCTGGTTAAAACATTCCGTTTTATTGTAGGCTTTAGTGATGGGAAACGTTGCCGGAACATATTGTTTTTTAGTCGTTTGATCTGGCAATTGGAAATACCTTGAATAAGGTCGTTGTTCAAAATCTATAAGGCAGGCTAATAGCTCAATATTTTTTTCATGCGTACTTAGTGTCTTTTTGCGGATGAAATTCAGCAACGGTTTAAATTTATCGGCATCGGCCAGCCTGATCTTGGACGGATGTAAATCCTCATGCTGCTGGCATTCAAAAAAGGATTTCAGTAATACAATATCAGCCCGTTGGCGGCAGCGCTTAAAAAACATGAGGCACTCATTCCTTAAGCTGGTTGTGGTTGGGTGAGTTAGGTTGAGGGATAACTGGCAGGCATTTTTCTTCTGCTCATAATGGCTCATTACCAGGGTTGCATAGTCCTTAAACATCTTTCTAAAATTTAATGGTGAGAAATATTTTCAGGAGAAAAGATAAAAAAAACAGCTCCAAAAATGGAGCTGTTTTTGAATGCGGAATACGCATGACCATTAAACCTATCTTTTTAAAAAGTTATGCTACTGTTTTGAATTGGCGAACAGAAAAGTCCCTGCAATTATTTTTCACCCTGCGTCAGCTCCATATATTTATCAAAATATCCACGGAGGTAAGTCACTTCTTTTTGCAACTGATCAACAAGTAACTCATACCCATTTGTATGATCATTAACAACGTACTGTTTATGATTATTGCCCGCCGAATTGGTTTGTGTAAAATGATAAATTTGCGCAACTCCAATACCCAGGATTTGTTGAAGGCCCACCTTATAGAAATTTACGATCGAAACAAGAGTTTCAATTGTAAGGCCAAACGTGCCCGCTTCAATCTTTTCGAAATCTGAAACCTTTATTCCTAAAGCATCAGCTACCTGTTTCAAACTTATTTCCTTTTCTTCTCTTACTTCAGCAAGGTTCTTACCAATGGTGTTCAGCAGTTCTTTCGCGAGGATCTCTTTAGTGTTCATTTTTAATTTTATTTATTTATAATGTTAACGTTCTTATCAATAAAGCCCCTCAGGTACTCAATTTCTGATTTTAGTTCTTTAACTAAAAGATCATACCCGTCGGTATGCTCATGATAAACATATTGTTTGTGATGATTACCCGTTTTATTCGTTTGAGTAAAGTAGAAGACTTGCGAGGTCTCAAAATCGAAAAGCTCTAGCAGGCCAATGTCATAATGGTTACAAAGTTTTACCAATAACTCCATTGTCAGGTTATATTGGCCACTTTCTATTTTGCTGATTACCGGATGTGTTACACCGATGGATTTAGCGACACCTTCCTGTGTTTGCCTTTTAGCATTTCGGATAGCGGACAAATTTCTGCCAACTTTTTCCAATAATTCTTCAATAGAAATATGCCTACTCATATGCTTTATCTTTATAAATATACCAAAGTTACAAATCGTTACTGTCGGTTACAAAACTTTTTTGTAATTGTATATAATATTATTAAACTTTGTATAAGTAGGATGCATTTAGCATTCAGAAAGTTTTTTTTTAAATTTGCGCATTCCTGATAGGATTTTATGCGCTAAACAAGTCTTCTTGCTTCCCGAATGTGACAATTCAACAGCGGCAAGAGAAGGGTTAAGTGCCCACCCTATATTTCAGTAGGGCTGGGCCTACCTCTTTGCAGCTGACCACTTCGGTGGGGGCCCGTCACAGCCTGGGATGCAAATGATGTGTAGGTCCAGCCCTTTTGTTGTTCCTCTGTTCAATGACTTGTTTTTTTAACGACAATGCCATGAACAAAAAAGGGAATTTCAAAGAACGAAGATCTTACTTTATTATTCAGAATAGTTATCTTATCTTTTTACGAAAGGCAATTAAAAACAACGGACTTACGGTTGTCTTCAGCCTTTTCTTTCTATTGGATTTTCGTTATTCTTCCTACTACGCTTGTTCCAAATATACCTGCATTATAAAAGGGCCAGTCTAAGCCCATCATTTTCTTCTAGCTAAGCGTTTAGCCAACACTTATTAATTCAACTGATTTCTTCGATTATAAACCCAGAAAAAAATGACGTCATTGAACGCAATGGCCATGCTTTGGCCTTTTGCAAAGCAAAATATAATTCAAACCTATCGGCGTGTAGCACTGGGCATGTGCGATAGGTATATGAGGGCAACAGGTAAGTACATTATTTCACTGTTTTTTCTCATGTGGTTAGTATGCTGGCAGCAGGGTCACGCGCAAGTGACTTCTGCTCCGGCTGCTAACAAAATTCAACCCAAAGCACTTGCCATTGGTGATAAAATCCCTGATGATCTTTGGAACCTACCCATAAGGGTAGTAAACCACCCACAAGGTAAAGAAACGATCACCCTTGCCGACTACAAAGGCAAGCTGATCATACTGGATTTTTGGGCGACGTGGTGCGTGCCTTGTATTAAAGCATTTCCTGAACTTCAAGAGCTTTCTAAAGAATTTAAAGAAGAACTTCAATTTGTTCTGGCAACTCATGAAGAAAGAGCAAAAATTAATGACTTCCTAAAAAAAAGGAAGATATTTCTCACAAGTATTGTTGATGATAATACTCTGAATATTGTTTTTCCCAAAAACTCCGTTCCGCACGAAATATGGATTAAAGACGGTAAAGTATTCGCCATTACAGATACTTACTTCATCAACTCAAAGACGATAAACAAAGTTCTCACAGGTGAGTTGACTTCGCTTACGGAGAAAAAATTCAATAATACATACAATCTAAATGAGCCATTGTTGATAAATGACAATGGAGGTAATGCAAATAACCTGTTATACCATTCTGTTATAAGCGGTTATTTAGATGGCATTGGCGGAGCTGGGGTATCTACGGATACCTTAGGTAGATATAAACTTCGAGCATTAAATGGTACAGCATTTCAACTTTATACATTTGCGTCCAGAAGAATAGACTTTACATTAACTAAAAACAGAATTGTCAACAACACTTCCATTAAAGAAAAATTATTAAATCTAAATCCCGCTAATGTGGCTGACAGGCCGAATTTCTTTTGTTATGAACTAATTCTTCCTAAAGCAATAGAGGCTAATGCACCATACTTAATGATAGACGATCTCAACAGGCTTTTCGCCCCTCTGTACCATATGCGTGGGGAGTTTAGTAAAGTAATGACAAAATGTTGGGTGCTTAGAAAATATGGTCAAGACTTTACAGGCAAAACCAAAGGGGGAAAGGCTACGATCATTAAACAAGATGATGTTCTCCAATTCATAAATCAACCATTTTCAGATTATTTCATTTCTCTTGCAAAAGCAAACGAAGATCAGCCGTTTCCTTTTGTGGACAAAACTGCTATTAATGAAAAAATAGACATGAAGATTCCATACCAAACTCCAGATATGGAAACTACTAAGGAACTCTTAAAGAGTTACGGATTATATCTGACACTGGAGGAATGTGAAATAGAAATGCTCATACTAACGGATATTAAAAATAATACCAACCCATGAATATGAAATTATTATACTTATTTCTTTTGTCATTGTTCAGTATGCAGGTGGTTGTGGGGCAAACTGGACTTTTATCAGGCAGAGTAACAACCGTAGATGCAACACCGCTTGCGGGTGTAACCGTTCAGGCGCTTCAATCGAACTCAATCGTCGTCACCAATGAACGAGGTGAGTTCTCAATCATTATAAAAGCAGACACTGCAATAAAAGTTAGTGCTATAGGTTATAATGCGGTTATCGTTTCACTTAAAAACGCCACCCACCCCTTAGTGATTGTATTACAACAGAAAATATCTTCACTTGACGAAGTTATAATAACTACTGGATACCAAAATATTCCAAAAGAACGAGCAACAGGCTCCTTTGCTACACTTAATAATGAAATGATCAACCGTAGCGTAAGTACAGACATTCTTAGTAGAATGGAGAATGTAACGAGCGGCGTACTCTTCGACAAAAGGTTTTTTAACGAAGCGCCGACTTTGAGCGTAAGAGGACAAAGCACCATACAATCAAATACTGCACCATTAGTTGTCGTTGATAACTTTCCGTATGAAGGTGATCTAAATAGTATTAATCCTAATGACATTGAAAATATAACAGTACTTAAAGATGCTGCTGCTGCGTCAATATGGGGATCACGTGCGGGAAATGGGGTTATTGTTATTGCCACGAAAAAGGGCAAACTCAATAAGCCTTTGTCGATTGATATAAATACAAATATCACCATTGGTCAACGGCCAGATTTGTTTTATAATAAAGGGTTTCTGACCTCAGCCGACTTTATTGATGTAGAACGCTATTTATTTAGCAAAGGGTATTATCTGCCAATGGAAAGCAATGCAAGTTACCCTGTGCTTTCTCCGATGGTTGAACAACTAATCGCAAGAAGAGATGATCAGATAACTTCTGATGAACTTGAAAATAGCATTAACGAATACAAAACAGTTGACATGCGACAAGATTTGAAGAAATATTTTTATAGGCAGCCCGTAAATCAGCAGTATTCAATTAACATTAGCGGTGGTGGGGAAAAATCCACCTACTTCCTTGGAGCGGGTTTTGACAAGAATAGCAATGAAAGACAAGGAGATAACCTTTCACGTATTACCTTAAACGCACTAACAACTTTTTATCCAATAAAGAACTTGGAAATATCCAACAATATCGTTTATGCAAATACCAATAATACGAGTAATTCAACCGTGATCAACCAATTGTTTAGTCCGGGTGCAAGAATTTATCCCTATGCTCAACTTGCTGATAACAGCGGTAACGCATTGCCAGTAATGAAAGATTACCGGACTTCTTATATAAATGATGCTGAAAATAGTGGTTTGCTCAACTGGCAATTCTATCCTTTAAATGACCTTCGTAATACCGATAATAAAAGCGGAGTTGAGAATGTCCGTATCAACAATTCAATAAAATATACCATTTTAGATGGCTTAAATGCAGAGTTGAGGTATCAATTTGAACATCATGCAATATCAAGCAGGGATCTGCAAAATATGGCATTATATTCTACCCGAAGTTTAATCAATCAGTACGCCCAAAGTAATGGTGCAGGAGACTATATTTTTCCAATCCCAAAAGGAGACATATTAGATTTGCGTAGGCAAAATTTAACTGCCCATGCAGGAAGAGCACAATTAAATTATAATAGCAATTGGAATACTGAACATCAACTTACAGCTCTCGCTGGTGTGGAAGTAAGGCAAGCAAGAACAAACGGAAATACCAATCGGATTTACGGATATAACGATAACTTACTTACCTATAACCAAGTGGACTATTTAACCAGCTTTGTTATTTCTCCTGATGGTTATAGTTCTAGAATTTCAGATGGAATTTCTTTATCCGATCTCAATGACAGAAACTTATCATATTTTGGGAATGCTGCGTATACTTATAAAGGAAGATATATTTTATCAGCCAGTGGAAGAAAAGATCAATCAAATCTTTTTGGTGTTAAAACAAATCAAAAAGGCGTGCCACTTTGGTCTGGTGGTATAGCTTGGATCATCAGTCAGGAGACTTTTTACAAAGCTGACGGTTCTTTACCATATTTGAAACTTAAAGCTACTTATGGGTATAGTGGGAACGTAAATAAGTCACTTACCGCCTACACAACAGGTACCTATGGCTCCTCAAGCCTTACTGGGCTTCCATATATCCAAGTACTAACACCTCCAAATGACCGATTAAGATGGGAGAAAATAAGAACAATTAATCTTGGGTTGGACTTTGCTTTAAAAAACAACCTTATTAGCGGTAGTTTGGAGTATTACACAAAACGCGCTATTGATCTAATAGGCCAATCTCCGATAGATCCAACGATTGGTTTTAATGTAGGCGGTCGAAATGCAGTCGTCGGAAACAATGCTGCATTAAAGGGTAGTGGCTTTGATGCTCAAATAGCTTTTAATAAACAGTTCAACAAAATACGCTGGAATATACAATTGCTATATAGCTATAACACTGATAAAATAACGAGATATGACTTTGACAATTCCATAACCACCTTTCTCACGGACTATAATGCTCCGTTTGTGGGCAAACCCAGGTTCTCTGTTTTTAGTTTAAAATCGGCAGGACTAGACCCGGAGAATGGTGATCCAAGAATATTGTTAAATGATCGGCCAACAAAAGATTATGCAAATATCCTTTCAGCCATTAATAAAGACAATCTTGTTTATAATGGCCCTGCGCTTCCCTCTCATTTTGGCTCGTTACTTAATTCAATAAAATGGAAGGATCTTACTCTTAGTTTTAATATATCCTATAAGTTGGGTTATTGGTTTAGGAAAAACTCAATAAACTATACCGATCTGTTTGAAAACTGGCGTGGTCATTCTGATTATACACAACGGTGGAAACAAAAAGGAGACGAGATGATAACCAATGTCCCTTCTCTGCCCGAGCCTGGCGACACCTACATGCGCGATTTTGTTTATAATTTTTCAGATGTACTGGTAGAAAAAGGCGATCATATACGATTGCAAGACATTAACATCGGCTACGAACTAAACAAACAAAAAAATAGGTGGTTGCCTTTTTCTTCGTTAACCCTTTATAGCTATATTAATAATATAGGAATTATATGGCGTGCCAACAAAAACGGCATAGACCCTGACTATTATTCCTATGTATATCCACCAATGCGCACCATAGCATTAGGATTGCGTATTAAACTTTAAAAAACAATCATGAAAAATATTTTCGCAATACTTTTTATACTAATTTCATTTACCTCATGCAAGAAGAATTTTTTAGAGGTTAAACCTGATAAAAAATTAGTAGTTCCATCAACACTTGATGATTTTGAAGCTTTGTTAGACTATTCGGATCGTATGAATAGATCCTTATCTTCAATGGGTGATGTTCAGGCCGATGACTATTTTTGGGACTATGCCGGTTGGTTAAGTTCATCTATTGCCTACTTCAAAAATGGCTATATCTGGAACAAAACTATTTATGATGCAGGTAGCAGCGGACCAGATTGGACATCTTCCTACCAGATGGCTTTTCAGGCAAATGTAACTATTGAAGGGCTTGAAAAATTGCAAAAGGCGCAGCCTATAGATAGATACAATAAGATAAAAGGGAGGGCATTGTTCTTTAGGGCATTTGCTCACTTTTTAGCTGCACAAGTGTACTGCGCACCATTCGATAAAACAAAAGAAAATTCGGGAAATGGAATACCTTTGCGTCTTACAGCGGATATCAATGCCCCTTCAAGCCGCTCAACCATTAAAGAAACATACGATCAAATCCTTTCCGATTTACTTGTGGCGGAGGCTCTATTACCGGAAACGGAAAGTATCAAAACAAGACCATCGAAATTGGTGGTGCAAGCTTTGTTGTCAAGAGTTTATCTGTCAATGCAGAATTATGAATTAGCTTTGAAATACGCAGAATTAGTCATACAAAGCCAGAATTATCAATTAATGAATTTTAATAACATTAACCTATCTGCCGCCTATCCAATGCAACAGTTTAACCAAGAGGTAATTTTTCATTCATTGGAAACTTCGGCAGGTCCTATTTCCTCGACCCAAATAAATATTGATACCACACTTTATAAAGCTTATAGTAGTTCTGACCTAAGAAAGAATGCGTGGTTCAGGGTTCAAAGCGGAAAGTTGCGATTTAGAGGTAGTTACGATGGTTCTACACAGTATTTTAACGGCTTGGCAGTGGATGAATGCTATCTGACAAAAGCTGAATGCTTAATAAGACTTGGCGATTATAATAACGGCATTAAGGTTTTAGATACTTTATTGATTACAAGGCATAGCACATACACGCCAATAATTGTGTATTCTGCTAGAGAAGCACTTGAAACAATATTATTAGAAAGAAGAAAGGAGTTATTGCTACGAGGTATCCGATGGACGGATTTGCGAAGATTAAATTTGGATAACAGTACCCAAAAAACGTTGTACAGAAATTTAAATGGTATTACTTATACACTCCCTCCCAATAGTTTAAATTATACTTTACCTATTCCGCCAAATGTCATTGAAATTACAAACATGCCACAAAATGATAGGCAATAAACTTTATTTGTTACATGATAAATAAACAACGAAGGATTGGCGTGAAATATGCCAATCCTTCGTTTTTACTACTCTTTAGAACGAAAATCCTCGTAATTGTTAATTTGTCCTGCAATAACAGTCCTTGAACTTCCTGTGCCTGTTGTTTGGCTTTCATCATAAAGCCTTGCACAATCGGGTTGTTCAAGTTGATCAGGGCATAAAGCATCTACATTACTAATAGGCCCTTGTAATGGTGTTGTGCCGGCTGCATTCATCTGAAACCAATACTTAGTTCCTACAGTAGCTGATGGCTTTTCAGCCATTTTAAATGACATGGTTACCGCTGCGATGGCTACAGCAGCCACCATAAAGATGTTTAATTTTAGCTTTTTCATCTCTTTAAATTTTTGTTGTTAATGAAAAGTTTTTTATATGTCTTTTGGCCGACCCGCCCTCGGTAGCTTCGCTTCCCGCGTTGCTGCCTTGTAAATTGTACCATAAATAAATTCCCGCTCCGCTTATCGCAAGAAAAGCAAGATTGAAAAAGAAATGCTGTGTCCAGTTCATACCAGTAATCACCGATCCGCAACCGCAGGGCAGTTTTTCCCAGGCTCCTAACAGGGCTATTCCTATATAGCCTGTAAAAACTGTCATTAATGCTGTAGAAAGTATCAGACCGATCTTACGATACTTTTCGGTTAGTAAACAGATTACCGTTATTACTTCCAAAACTGGAAGTGCATAGCTGGCGATCTTGCCCATCCAATCGGCAAAGGGCTGCCTGATCATGCTTTCCTGAAAACTTACAAATCCAGTGATCTTATCAATGGAAACCGGCACCCATAAAGCCAGTAACGCCAAAATAATGAGTAAAAGAGCAATACCCTTTTTCCCTTCAAATCCCTGTTGTTTTAAATTCCATTCCATGACGCTCTAATTTCTTAATCCAAAATTGCAAAGTAGAAATGGCCCCGGAAACAGAAAAACGGAAAAAAAACAGTTGAAAATTGATGAAAAATTTACCGGATTTCTGTTTGTAGAATGGAATAATTATTTACAGTGCACACATGAAAAAGCCCATTTTAGAAAAAACGGGCTGACTAACTATGAGAAAAACCGAACTAGATTTTAAAAAGGCCCAGCATCTGAAGCGCGTACATCCTGAATATTGTGCTTTTCTAACCAGCTCCGAAATTCAATAACATTTTCCGGGAAATAATGGGTTATCGTCCCATCCTTTAGTAAAATGGTAAAGATGCCTGCGGCTTCAATATATCTCTTTAAAGTATCAGCAGAATGTTCAAACGCTGGATAACTGGTAGTATTTAAGTTAGTTTTTTTCATAGTTTGCCATTGAACGAAGCAAAGCTTGCTACACTTATAAAAAAAGGTTTGACGTTAAATGAACTAAAAACCTGCCGTAGTTAATACAACATTACTGTAAGATAGTAATTTGGTATTTCCAAAAGCATGTTTTTATTGCGTTATTGATGTCTCTGTTTTCGGTATTTGTTATACATATTCCGGAATGTACTTTCATCATTGTAGCCCACCTCCAGGTACACATCTTTAATTTGTTGATGTTGTGTTTCGATCAGATAGTTTGCTCTTTCCAATCGTAAACGGGTATAGTAATAATGTATGGTTGTATAAAATTCCGCTTTATATTGGTTAGCCAAAGTACGCTCAGTGGTATGGAAAATATCGCACAGCTTGCTGTAGCCCAAATCGGGATCACAGAAATGTTCGTCAAGATAACGTTTCACCCGATGGGCCAGCATACCCGCACGACATTGCAGCAACTTATGATAATGCTCCAGCGCCAAAGAAATATAGAGCCTTAATAATCCGTCAAGAGCGCCGCGATTATTCCGGGTGAACGTATAGATTTCCCGTAGCCAATGATGTACCTGTTTATCCATTCGGCAATGCGGCAGTACATAGTATTGCTGTGAAAGGCTTCTAAAATTAGAGACAAACTTCTTTAAAATATCAAACTCCGTCGCCGTAACGTCTACCCAATCGGTATCCAATGAAACAGCAATGGCCAGATGCGTTCCTTTAGGCACACTGGCAATTGTTTTGCAGGGACTAAAATGCGATACATAAAAGTAGTTTTGTTTCACCTGCGTTATTTCTTCCCCATTTTGAAAACCAAACCTAACGCCGCCATTTAGCGAAAAATAGAAAAATATGCGATTTTCAGTGATGCTGATCGGAAAACTGATGGGTTCTTCGGCATACAATTCAACGATGTCAATCAAAAATGGTTTTAGGTTTAGTTTTTGCGAAAGCAGGTGCCCTTTTTTCAATACCGAAAAGGTAGCTTCTGTGGCGGTCGTCAGCGGATAACGGCACCAGGCCGGAAGGTTATTCAATACATCAACAGGTTGAATTTCTTTTCCAAATTGTAAGGTATAGGCATTTTTCATAGAGAGAGGTTCTTGTACATGAACAGGATGCAGGCTTGCAGTAAATAATAGGTATTTGACCTGAAAGTACCCGCATCATATTCCGGTATTTGTTAATAATGCCCGATTATTGACCGTTTGGGGCCCGGGATAGTACAAAAATGAACAATAGAAATGAACAAAAAACCACAGTTTGCCCCAACTTGGGTAAAATAAACCTGAAATGCAACCTGGCAGTAGCTACTATAAGACCCCACGTGCTAAATGAATGCCTTTTGTACGCACAATGTCATTGGGGTGCTCCGTATTTTGGCTTTGTTGGATATCTTGCGCTGTTTTTTCATCCTCCTGTGGAGCAATGGATAGTTGTATTTTTCGGTCGATAGCCGCCAACTCCGTTTTAAGGTCGCTCAATACATTTTCCTTTGTCCAGTTACCATTGACTACCTCCTGTAAAATTGGAATATCCTTCTCTATGGCTGCAATCCTTTTTTGTTCCTGCTCCATAATACCCGGAATTTTGTCCAGTGCATTCAGAAAATTCATGGCGGCAGTTTTTGGATCAGTAGCCATGTGTCCGTTGTTGTAGTTATACTTGATGCCCCCTTCGCCCTGGACAAAGAAGCGGTTGTCCCGCTCCAATTTGGTTGTGTCTTCCGTAAGTTCCGTTTTTACCAACAGCCTAAACCCGTACAAAGTTCCGATCTCTTCATACAGCCCGGCTGTACGTGCTTTTGACGAAAGCTCATTGAGCTTAGCACCGATTTGCTTTACATCGGCCTTTTCCGGCAAACCAAACAATTTTACGGGATTCAGTACCGTTCCGTCCTGTTCTTTCTGAATGCGGCCTTGCAGGTTTTCCCAATCGAGGCCCATGCGATCTAACCGGCTTTGGCTCGTTTCTTTAATTTGGAGTGCATCTTCCAGCTTGTAGCGAGAAGTGGATTTGGAACGGGCAAAAGCCTGACGCTCACTCTCCAGTCCTGCAATTTGCTTTTCAATTTTTGCTTTTTCCAATAAATCGGTATTACCGGATAAAATGGCTACATATTCCTGAAAGTTCATGCCCGTTTTCTCGTCCATTGACCCTTCGTCAATGGTACGTTTGCCGAGGTTATTGCTCTTTAATTGGTCAATAAAAAGTTGCTTGTTGTACAGGGTATTGAATTTGTAACTGTCCAATGATTTCTCCACAGCATAGATGAAAATATCCACTTTGTTATCCGCAAAGAATTTGGCAATTTCATTGCCTTTGCGAATAGCCCTGCCGTCCCGTTGGGCAAGGTCGCTTGGTCGCCACGGTATATCCAGATGGTGAACAGCAACCGCGCGTTTTTGGGCGTTTACTCCCGTACCGAGCATTTCCGTGGAGCCGAACAACACCCTGATCTTGCCCTCATTTACATCCCTGATAAGTTGTTTGCGTTGGTTTTCGTTCTTCGCCTCCTGTATAAAACGGATTTCATGGGCAGCAATACCATGATCCTGAACCAGCTTGCGCTTGATTTCGGAATAGATGTTCCACTCACCAGGCTTATAAGTGCCGAGGTCGGAAAAGACAAACTGTGTGCCTTTTTGAGCATTGAATTTATTGTAGTACCTCGCGATATTGGCAGCACAGTGCGATGCCTTATTTTCTGGATGGTCCTCGTATTTCCGGCTCACCATGCGCATATCCAGCGACATCTTGCGGGCATAGTCTGTCGCAATCAGCATCTTTGCTTTTTCTTCGCTGGCGCTCAGCGGCGGCCTGCCCAACAGCTCGGCATCACCTGTTTTGGCAAACTCCATCAACTTTTTAATAAATGCTTCCTGATCGGGCGTTGGCGTGATATGGTATAAGATCTCATTTTTTTCAGGGCGGTCTATACCAATATCTTTTGCCGTTCGGTAGTCGGTAATTTCTGAATAGAACTGCGCCAGTTCGGGTACCTTGATAAAGAAACGGAAACGTTCTTTTGATACGATATTGTTCGCCACCGAAAATTCATAGTCTGTAGTCTTGCGGGCATAGATTGCAGCCCAGGCATCAAAGCAGTTGATGCCTTGCTTTTCCATAGCATTGGGGCGCAGATATTTAAAAAGCAGGTACAGCTCTGTAAGGGAGTTGCTAATGGTGGTACCCGATAGGAATGTTGCCCCCAGGTCTTTGCCGGTGCGTTCCTGAATGGTACGTAACGCAAAAAGCAGGTTCAATGCCTTTTGGCTTCCGGCCATATTGCCTAAGCCCGCAACACGGTCATGCCGCGTATTAAACATGAGGTTCTTAAAGCGATGGCTTTCATCTACGAGCAAGTGATCGATGCCCATCATCTTGAAATCTACTACATCATCTTTGCGGTTCTCGATGTCATGCTCGATGGTCTTAAGTTTTACCTCCAGGTTCTGTTTTCTGATGAGCACACCTTTGAGCATAGCTTTTGACACTTCTTTACCCTGTGATTTTAAGGCTGCAAGGTTTTCATCCACACTGTCCAGTTCGGTTTGCAGGATTTCTTTTTGAAGCTCCGGTGATTGCGGTATCATCCCGAATTGGTCGTGCGTTAAGATCACGCAGTCCCAATCATTGTTCTTAATGTCCCCAAAAATGCGCAGGCGTTTATTGGGCGTAAAGTCTTCCTTTCCGGGATATAAAATTTTGGCGTGTGGATAGGCCGTGCGGTAGGTTTCGGCAATCTCATGCACATTGGCTTTTAGCCCAATGATCATAGGCTTGTGCACCATACCCAGACGTTTCATTTCCTGTGCCGCTGTACACATGATCAAGGTTTTTCCGGCACCAACCTCGTGGTCGCAGATAGCGCCGCCATTTAGCTTTATCATCCAAACGGCATCCTTTTGGCTTGCGTAAAGGTCTTCAATACCCAGTGCCTTACGGTCAAGCCCCGGAAAATCCTGATGGCTTCCATCGAATTGAGGCCGGACAAAACAGTTGAAGGTGTCGTTGTATTGATCTGTCAGCCTTGTTTTGAAATCGTCATTCTGTGCATACAGCCACTCGGTAAAAGCCTTACGTATTTCGTCGATTTTCGTATTGGCCATCTGTATGGCCTCCATATCCCGCACCTTAACTTCTTTGTCGCCAATCATGACCTTTTTAGTCATATCGGGGGTAGTATTGACAAGGGCATTTTTCAGCAGTGCAATACCGTCATAAGTCCGGTTCTCTGATTTGGTAGCATACTTATCCGTAATCAGGATATTCTTGCTGTCGCAATGGATCGAGAAATCATCGGAACTCTCTGAATAGTGAATGCGTACATCAGTATCGAATAGATTGGAGGCAAAACGGTTGTAAATACCCATCGGTATCCAGCGTTCGCCGAGGTTAAAATCCAATTCCTCAAATTCTATACGCCGTGGCCTTGCTTCTTCGAGGGCTTTCAGGCTGTCTGCGGCGTCTTTATCCCCCGGATGTGCCGTTACATATTCCTGTACCGCATTAATTTTCTCAACCACATTTCCGGCCACCCATTTTTCGGATATTTCATATTCCTGCTGCAAAGGATTGAAATAAATACGGCCATGCAATGCAGCTTTGAGGTCTTCGGCAGCAATACCGCTTACCTGCATCATGTAACCAAAATCTACACGGCCGAACTGATTGAGCGATGCCGCTAATGCTTCATCAGGATTGTCGGTAGCCAGTGTTGCTGTGGAGAAGCTGACAGGCTGATTGAAAATATCTGCCTTGTGAATAACACCGCCTTTCACGCGCTCCAGATAGGGAACTTCGTTGCCCGCGCTGTCCGTTTTAATCAGCTTGATATTATCGGCGCTGTTCAGGTTGCCAAACTTTTTTACAAAAGCATCATAGAGTACATTGAGACTTTCGCGAAGTTCTTTATGTTCGGTTTTTGTTTCGGCTTCATGGGTATATAACTGATGGTACACATCCCGCAGTTCAATATAGGCCATTGCCCGACCTTTTTGGAGCGTAGGCAGCCCCAACGGATAAAACATAGCTGTACTGTCTGCTACATCCACATCCTTTAAATACCCTACAAAACCTTTATCAGCTACAAGGCAATCGTTTCTGTGGAAAGAATGCACCGTACCGGAGTAGGGCGCGGGTTCCGGCGGTACGACCGATAGACCTGCTGTACGGGTGGTAGCCAGCTCCTTGGTATCAAGGCCAGGTTGTGAAAACAGATCGCCCGGGATAACCTGCTTGAAAGGGGACAAAGATTGTCGCGGTGTTTCCTTGGCAGGTCTTTGGGGTTGCGCCGGAACATGATCAAATAAATTCGGCTGTCTTCCGTTTAAATTTTTTTTGATGCCGGCACTTTTCTTTCTGGGTCTTGGCGGCGCTGCAGTCGTAGCGATTGTTGGAGCCTGACCGAAAAGATCAAAAAGGTTCAATTGTACTTCCTTTGTTTTTTTGCTTGTTACTGGCGAAACTGTCGCTTGCGTTACTGCAATTTGCTGCTGCTGTACAACTATTGGTTGCTCCGTTGGTATAGCTATAGGGGGAATAACCGGCTCATCAGGCTTTTGTCCGTTATACAGTCTTGTATCAAGACGATTGGCAAAATCAGCAGTAAGCATTTTATTTAAATCACTGGCAATGCCGTTTATGCCGCCTGCATGTTCGTATATCCATGTAGGCTTGCCGTATAAATCTGTGTCCTTGTATAAGGTGGTATGTACAATGCGATTGAGGTCCTCGAACAACACATTGTTCGATATGTTTTCGGGCAAAAGGTAAATCTGGCAAAAACGCTCGTCCATTGCTGAGAGGTTACTTTTGCCTTTGTGTTTTTGCAGTATGATGAGATCACTACCTGCTTCAGTACCTGCATGATCTGTAAAGAGATTGTTCGGCAGCCGGATCGCTGAAACAAGATTGTGTTCCCGCATCAATTCCCTTCGGATAGGTTCATTTTTAGGGCTGTTCAAAATTCCCTGTGAGGTAATGAATGCCAATACACCGCCATCACGGAGCATATCTGTTCCCTTCAGGAAAAAGTAATTGTGTAGGCTACGGGCAGCCTGTACCCGTGCAGGGTCTTTGCTCCTTGAAAAAGACAGGTCAAATACGGAAGTATCCCCGAAAGGTATATTGCTCGTAACCAGGTCGTAGCTATTTTGCTCTTTGTCCGGTATTTCCTCAAAACCTGCTATGCGGATATTGTTTTCAGGATAAATCTGTTTTAGTATGCTGCCTGTCAGCAAATCCTTCTCATAGGCCGTAACCTGTGGCACGTTGCCGCTTTTCGTAAAAGCATCTATAAAAGCACCCACACCGGCTGAGGGTTCGAGCATTCGGTTTACCGTAAGTCCGCTTTGTTTTAATGCTTCTGCTATTGTTTCAATAATGGCTGGTGGTGTATAAAAAGCAGTAAGTACCGAGCTGCGCATTCCATCCACCATACGACGGTACTCCTTTTCGTCAGTGGCATGTTCTTTAAGCAACTTGTGCAATTCCTGTGTAGGCGGAAACAGATCGTGTTCTGTTTTTCGCCATTCGTTGATGTCAACGGCATGTTCTACCGGATTGAGCACGAATTTAAGGCCGCCAAATCCGCTGTATTGCATCATGAGCAGTCTTTCCCCTACGGAGGCTTGTCGTTTCTCCTTTTCCAGTTTAAAAGCAATCCGCAGGGCATCAATATTCTGTTGGAGATGGGAGCGTTTATTAAAGGCCATGCTCCTCGATCCAGATAGCGATGGTTCCGGTCAGTTCGGTATAGAGCTGGTCAAACTCATATCCGTAGGCGAAATCATCCGTTAATTCATATTTGGCAAAAACAGCCTCGCAGAGGGGCTGCATTTTCAGGGCAAAGGGGTGCAGTTCTTCATCGGCCATGATGGTATCGAACTCGTCACATACAACCTTGAATACCGTATCGAACTTGGAGAAATGCAGGTTTTCAAACAGGATGTAATTGGCGTAATGCTCGCATTGCTCAACTGGGTTTCCGGCGCGAAAAGCGCCTTCATAGGCATTGGCTGCCCATTTTGACCGTTGGTCAATAAATTGAGTGTCCCAGGCTTTTTCCGGAAAGCTGGTGTTCAATAATTCCTGTAGTCTTAACTTGAAATAAGAGAGATCTTTTTGTTGTGTGTCCATACTATAATTTTACTTAGAGCTTAAAATTATAGCAGCAGACAAACCCCTTTGTATAAGTAGCAGGGTTTGGCTTTGAGAGGTAGGATTTGGCGGAATTACATTCGCAAATAGATTAATTTTTATTTTTGCAACGTGTGCAAACGATGAACAAAATGGACTATCAAACCTACGAACCAAGTGAAGATTTAGCTATACTTATCAAATGCTACTGGACTTTAGAAAGTCCAAAGGAAAATATAACTGAGAGACAAACCATTGTTCCCGATGGCTGCATGGAAATGATTTTTCATTATGGCGATTTTTACAAGCAATACACTGAAAACGGTAACTGTATTATCCAGCCAAAATGCTTTGTAATTGGACAACTGACACGACCGCTTAAAATTGAGCCAACAGGAGAAACAGGTATTTTTTCTGTTCGTTTCCGCCCGAACGGATTTTTACCTTTTGCAACTATGCCAATAAAAGAAATGGAGAATACAGCCGTACCGTTAGGGAAGCTTTTTGGTATTGCCGGAGAGCAAATCGAGCAAAATATTTTAAATGCTCATTCTATTTTAGATAGGATAAAATTGATTGAAAGTTTTTTGTTGGACCTACTGACCGATACTCTAACCATTGACCACATTGTAAAATCTACTGTTGAAACGATATTGTCTGCAAACGGGCAGCTTTCCATTGACGAAGTTTCCAAACAAATCAATATCAATCGAAGACAATTAGAACGCAAATTTTCATTAGCCATTGGTTTAAGCCCGAAAAAGCTTTCAAAAACCATACGCTTACAGGCTACACTTAAAATGCTGTTGAATAAACAATTTACAAGCCTTACCGCTTTGGCTTTCGAAAGTGAATATTACGACCAGGCTCATTTTATAAAAGATTTTAAAGAGCTAACAGGTCTTACTCCAAAAGAATTTTACGGAAACAGTTTAAAAATGTCCTCGTTTTTCTATGGAGCGGACTAGCCATGTCGCATTTTTACAATTTTATAATATAAGCATATTCCAATTTTACAGTCTAATTAAAAAGTATGAAGACAAGAATAAAACTTATTGGTATTTCTGTCAGTTTGCTTTTGCTATGTGCCTGGACTATACAGGACAGCAACGACATAGAAAAAGCGGAATGGCTTATCGGTACTTGGGAAAATAAAACATCCAAGGGAAGTATTTATGAAACGTGGGGTAAAACCAGCAGCAATGAATTTTTTGGAAAAAGTTACATTATAAAAGAAAAGGACACGATTGTTTTTGAAAACATACGATTGGTTCAGGAACAAGACGGGCTGTTTTATATCCCGACAGTTCAAAATCAAAATGGCGGTTTACCCGTTCGTTTTGCCCTTAAAGATATTTCAGCAATCCAATTGGTTTTTGAAAATCAAAAACACGATTTTCCTCAAATCATTTCCTATACAAAAATTAATGCCGATAGCTTAGTAGCTGAAATTTCGGGAATAAAAAACGGAAAAGAGAGAAAACAGATTTTCCCAATGAAACGAATGAAATAAATATTTTGTACAAATAAAAAAGAACGGCAGTCAATGTCGTTCTTCTTCTTGAATATAGTGATTCCAAATCTATTTAGCTATTCAGTAGTTGAAGCATTCTGCCAATCTCAATATCCATTCTTGAAAAAGCAAACCATTTTTTGCCCAGGTCTTTGAGCGATGCGCCGATGTGGTAAAGTTCTGTACCGTCAACAATTAAAAATCGGTCGTGGGCATCAGAGAAAACCTCTATCTCAATCGGAGAATATTGGCTGTTATACCGTTGCAAATCCAACCGTAGTTGTTGGCTGATATTTTTAGTATAAATGGTAGCCGTTACATTATCATTGCGTTTGCCCAACAATGTCAGCACCGTATCGTCCACGTAATTATCAATCAGCAGAATTGATCGTTTTGCAGAACGGATAATGTCTGATACAAAGGTGTAGGCATCAAAAATCTGCCCGTCATAAAATACACCTTTATCACTTTGAAGTTTACCACTTTCCAGGGCTTTGAAAATTTCCTCAAATTTGCCATCGGCCTCTACCTGTTTGAGTTCTATCTTATCCAATCGCGAGAACAAAGCTGCATTCCTGATCAATAATTTCCGCATTTCCACAAAGGCATTCATAATCTCAATGCTGACCTTGACAGCTATATCGCTTCTCAACAAAGCGGACATCATGGCGACACCCTGCTCACAAAAGGCGAAAGGCAGATAACGACGTCCACCGCGACCAACGTTTGAGGTGCCAAATTGGTACCTCAAACATTCGGCTTCTTCTTCTGTTAGTTGAAAACAAAAAGTTTCCGGAAAACGATTTTGGTTTCGTTTTAAAACACGGTTCAGCGCCTTAGTTTCTACCTGATAGAGCGTCGCTAGATCGGCATCCAATATAATCTGCCGGTCCCTTATCGTGTGAATAAGTGGTGCTATTTCCTTTTGAGAGATCGTAATATCAGTCATTATTTCTTTGATCTATTGTTTTCAAATTCAAAGCTGGTCTTTCCGTCCTCCTGTAATACGATATACGCATCGAAGGACTTCCCGGCCTTACTTTTCATACCTTTTATCAGCGAGGTCTTACCATTGGTTACCAATAGCTCGATGTCTTTTACTGATATTTGTACGTCGCACACATTGCGGAATTGCAGCCAATTGCAATCTGTCTCATCGGGGCATTTTGCAATCTTGTCCTTAATAATTAAATGCTGCTTTTTGCATTTAGGGCATAGTAATTCTGGTAACTGTTCCATAGTATTGATTTTTGTGTTTAAGAGTTCATGGGTAATCCCGGTGGCATAGGCTTCCATTTCCTTTTGGAAAACGGCCGCATCCATCTCCTTGCTTTCAATTTTTTGGAGGGCCAATTCCCATTCAGCGGTCATGGAAACATTGGCAATGCTCTTTTCTTTGACCAGATCATAGACCTGTAGTCCTTTTGCCGTTGGGATGAGCGACTTCTTTTCCCGCTGGATATAGTTTCGGCTAAACAAGGTCTCTATAATAGCTGCCCTTGTGGCAGGCGTGCCGATGCCTATTCCCTGTAATACCTTACGCTCGTCTTCGTTCTCTATTTCTTTGCCTGCTGTTTCCATTGCGGAAAGCAAGCCCGCTTCCGTATAAAGTACCGGAGGCTTGGTTTTCTTTTCCAGCACCTCAGCTTTATTGATTTTGAGTTCATCGCCTTTTTTAAGTTCCGGCAGGTCCTGTATTGGTTCATTTTCATCATCTGAAAAATTGCCCCTGATAGCCCGCCAGCCTGCATCCTTGACCCTGCATCCTTTTACTTCAAAATCATAATGCAAAACCTGTAAATGAACTGTGGTAATCTCTTTATTACAGGGTTGTGAAAGGGCTTCCAGTAATCGAAAAGCGATCATGTCATAAATGGCCTTTTCCTTTGCCGGTAATGCAGAAGGTATTTTGTCTGTAATGAGCAGTCCATGATGATCGGTAACCTTTACATCATTAACGATACGCTTATTAAACCGTCCCCACTTCAATTTAGAGATAGCGGGTTTAAAACTATCCACACTATCCAAGGCCCTGACAAGTCCCGGTATTTCGGGCCAGATATCTTCGGGAATATATTTGCTCCCGGTACGTGGATAGGTTATGAATTTCTTTTCATACAGGCTCTGGGCAATGTTCAATGTATCTTCAGCTGAAAAGTTGAGTTTCTTGTTGGCTTCCTTTTGGAGGGCTGTAAGGTCAAACAATAACGGCGGTTGTTCGGAAACAGTTTTTTGCTGTACGTCAATTATCGTGGCTGTTTCCGTGCGTTGAATTGCCTTTAGAATATCCTCCGCTGTCTTTTGGTTTTCCCATTTTCCCCTTGAAAGACTTTTAAACTCGATAAACTCCTTTTTATGTTCCATTTGTACTTGCCAGTACTTCTGTACCATAAAGTTCTTATTATCCAAAAACCGGTTACAGATAAGGGCAAGTGTTGGCGTTTGCACTCTTCCTAAAGAATAAACACCAGTTCCGGCGGCAATGGTCAGCGCCTGTGAAGCATTGATGCCAACCAGCCAATCAGCACGGCTGCGCCCGACAGCTGCTTCATGTAGCCCGTCAAAATCCTTTCCGGGTTTAAGATTTTCAAGTCCCTGTAAAATGGCCTTTTCTGTGAGTGAACTGATCCATAGGCGTTCAAAGGGTTTACGGCATTTCAGGTATTCGTAAATGTACCGGAAAATCAATTCACCTTCACGTCCCGCATCTGTTGCTACAATAATGCTGTCACAGTCCTTTATTAACCGATCAATTACTTTCAATTGTTTTAACGCTCCGTTATCGGCGACATAACTTTTACCCTTTTTTATCTTCCGAACCGTCAATTGAAATGGATTGGGTGTAATGGGGAGGGCATTTTTTTGAAAACCATTTATACCATAATCTTCGGGCATCGCCAGTGTGACCAAATGACCGAAAGCCCAGGTAACCTGATAGCCTTTCCCCATAAGATAACCCTCTTTTTTTTCATGGGCACCTAATAGAGCGGCTATCTCTCTGGCTACACTTGGCTTTTCTGCAATTACTACCTTCATCATATAAATTCTTTAGGATACCTACATTTTGCGTCCTCTTGATTTAGCCGGAGCATTTACTTTTTCCTGCTGCTTTTGTTGCTTGGCATTGTCAGGGTTGGATTGACCGGTCTTCAAAGGTTCCTTGATATTCTTGGTAGCCTCATTGGTCTTGCCTTCTGAATTAACGGCAACCTGTGTCTTGTTTTCTTCTTTAGGCTGAACCTTTTCCTTCATCTTATTGGGGTTGTCGAAAGAAAAGCCCGTTTTCCCGGTTTCTTTGTCAAATGTGATGTACCCTTGATATTCCTTGCCTTTTTTATCGACAAGACCACTGACATAAATAGTTTGGCCTTCTTTAAATTTTTCGTATTGTTTATCGTCAAGCTCTTTGCCGCGAACTACACGAGGTGCTTCATGCACTTGTCCTTGTTGATGATTGGCCGCCTGTTGCTGCGATTGGTTATTGCTGTTACTGCGATCAAAAATAAATTCAACAAAACGTTTGTCAGCGTTGAACTGAACGGTCGCATCAAAGGGTTGTCCCTTTTTAGAGGTCATTCCTTCAAGCGTCAGCGGTTTTCCTTCCAGGAGGGTTTGCTTTTGCTGCTCATCCAGTTTCACCCCCTTTATTTCATCCGGAACCTTGATCTTGTCGATGCGTAAGGCTACAAGCTCATTCGTAAGCCTGTCCACACTGATAATGGACGGCAATGTTTCGCCCGTTTTCGGATTGGTAAGATCAACCACACGTCCCATATTGCCCGTTTTCAATAGGTTGTCCTTATCATCCTTGCTAAACTCATGGCCGAAGAAAGGATAGTCCAATTGGGGTTTCTGCCGAACGCCCTGTATAGAAACCACCGCCATATCGTTCTCTCCTGGCAGTAACGAAAGACGGGCGTCCATTTTTGTAACTGCGCTACCAAGATTTAGGCTGACAGGTAAAAGAATGTTTGTCTTATAGCCCTTCAGCAAAGTGTCGAGTACACCAGCTTTTTCAAGCCGTTCCTTGCTTAGCCCTAAATTGCCCATTGTTTCCCAATCGATCTGTTCTGGCTTAAAGCGAAATTCGCCGGCAGCCGATTTTTCTTGTGGTGCTTGTGTTGTTGTTTCCATGTCGTTCTTATTTTCTTGTTTGTGATCTTGTGGCTTTTCAACTTTTATTTCATGGTCGGTCAGTATCTTTTCGCCTGCTTTGGTAGGGTTATCGACCTGTTGCTGCATTTTCTCCGCTATTTCAGGAGCTTTTTCTGCCGACACTTTGAAAAATCTTAAATGGGTAGGGTTTTTTAGCTGGCGCCAGAAATTGGAAAAGAAGTTGGAAAAAACATCCCCGCTTTTATCCACCCGCATAAACTGGCTCTGGTTCTTTTTATCAGGGTCTGTAGTTTTCAATTCACCGTTTTCATCAATACCGGTGACTGCCTGTATTTTCTTTTTTTCCTTGTCAAATACCAATAAGATATCCGAAAGCTGATCCGATGATTGTGGCGCATCTATATTTTGCTCGCTCATAATTTGACATTTTAAGTTTTACATATCCGAAAGTAGGCGATTGAAGTGCCTGTGTTCCCATTTTGGCTTTCATTGGCACTACTTGTCAGTCATTGTCTTTATTATTGCCTTGCGGTCCGTGAAAACCATCCCTGATAAATTGCAGTACATCCGATTTTTTATAATACAGCTTACCGCTGATGGTATAATAGGGCAGTTTGCCAATGGTGCGGTATCGTTGCAGGGAACGGTTGCTTATTTTTAGCATGTGTAGCAGATCCTGATTGTCCAGCAATTCCTCTCCATCAATACTGTTGCGTTGCCTTTGCGCAGTCTCAATATGCTCGCTCAACAGATCAAAACGTTCCATGATACGTTCCATCCACGATAAAAATTCCATTCTATTGATATTCATAAGTCAATACTTTTTGTGTAGATCCAATTCTGCTTTATCGATCCTTTAGCCGACGTCCTTTTTCGATATAACTTCTTCCTTTTGCCATTAGCTGTTCCATATATTCGGCACTTGTTTCCACGGCATTGGCATTGAGCATGTCCTTGATAGCGCCAAGGGTATAGTAGTATTGTCCGTGAATCTTAGAGTAGGTGATTTCTCCATTGGTACGCATACGCCATAGTGTCTTTTCACTGATATGGAGATACTGGCATACTTCGTGGTTGTTGAGCCATAAGCTTTCGTAGCTTTTATCTTCCAGCTTAAGAATATACGCACTGATTATTTTCAGCTGATTGTTCAACTGCTTCCAGGCTTCTTCTTCGATAGTTATAATATTCATTGTACAGTCGTTTAAATTTCTCTGTACAAAATTGGTCTGGTTGGCTTTCATTGTCTGCCAACCTTCACCATGACAAATAGCCTTTTTTTAAACTTTTACCCAAATTCATTAAAACAGTGATTAAGAGTAGTTTAATTGTTTTTGATGGGATTTACAGCTAATCGTAGGCACTGAATTTGCCATGACACTTCCGGCAAATGCCACAATCTCATTCATGCTTATTACTTGATACAGCTATTATGTTACACAAATGCTGTCTAAAACAGGAGGAAGAAAATCAATTTATTTCTATATTGAATAGAAATTGACGAAGTATTACGTTTAATTGATGCCCGTAATAACAGAGGGGAAAATATATTTTTGTAAATTTGTAAACGAATAAAAAAATAACGATATGAATAAATAACAGGACAGAGAATCTGTCCTCATCCATAGGGGCGAAAATCCCGAAAAATATGGTACTGATTTTCGGTGTGCTATCCTAAATTACCACATAATAGCAGCACGCATCCGAGATTAAAGTACGCCGTAAAGGCGTGGCTTTATCTTTTTGCGTGCAAGGCTGTGGTAAGCCAAGGATAGCAAGGGATTTTATGCCACGCTTATTTTTTTGCCCTAAATTGGATTTTAATTTTTTACGAACTCTCAATTCATGAAGGTAGAGACAATTTCCCACTATTATATCTTAGTAGGATATTCTTAAATTAGGAGATAAAAATATCGAGGACGCCCAACAAAAATCTATCGGAATAATAAACTGCCAACCCCCAAACCTTTTATTTATGAAAATCAGCAAACATATAGACCGACGTGTATTAAGCGCTTCCGTTTTAGAAGATACCCGTGTAATGGCAAATTGGCTCAGAGAAGTTCCATATATGGCCATAGTTGATGAAGATTCAAATGTGATCGGAATAATTACAATAAAAGATATCCAATCAAATCCTGAAGCACTTAACGTCTTAGACTGCGACATCAGTAAACCTATAGTTAGCCCTGAACAGATTATTCTTGATGCCTTTGAAAAAATGAAGGAAGCACATACGGATTATTTGCCGGTTTATCATGGCGCCGATTTTTTGGGTGTTATTACGCTCCAACAAATAACCGAAAGGCTTGCCCAGATCCTGGAACTGAGCAGTAAAGATTATCAAAGAGCTATTCATGACTTAAGAGGTCCTGTAAATAATGTTCAAGCACTTATTGGCTTGTTGAGGAACCATGACAAGATTCTTGAAACAAACGAGCTTTTAGACCTGTTAATGCGGGCATCTCAGAACGCAATAGATATCCTGGAAGATCTATTATTTATGGAGGTGAGCAAAAACAGTCATTTAGAAAAAAAGGAAACAGAAATGAACAGTTTTTTTATGCACTGCATAAAAGAGCAGTCACAGATTGCTTTGCAAAAGAATATTGATTTTAAGATAGACCTGTGTAAAGAGACCATCGTTAAGTTTATCCATCCAAGTCGGGTAAAAAGAGCCATTCAAAACGTCATTTCAAATGCAATCAAATTCTCATACCGCAATGCAAGCATCAAAATATCGAGCAAAATCGATGGCGATAAGGTGATATTAAAAATTGTAGATTGTGGTATTGGCATACCACACGAACTACAGGCGGATGTATTTAAAAAATTCAGTCCGGCCCAACGATCAGGTACAGAAGGCGAACCAACAACTGGTTTAGGTTTATCGCTATCTAAAGATTGTATTGAAGAACATGATGGTCAGATTTATTTCAAATCAACCGAAGGGAGCGGGTCTAAATTTTATATCGTTTTGTAAATCGATTTACTATATCATTCGTGTACATTGTCAGTTAATACAGGAAATTACAAATCTTTGTCCATATAGTCTTCCAACGCTTTTTTTAGCTGATCGAGAAAAATAGTCCGTGAACCGGCACGGGTTTTCATGCGATGAAAGGCATGATTAACATCGTTTAGCGTAACTCTGAATATGATTTGGGTGATTAGAGTAAGTTTTTTAATGCCTAGTTTGCCGTTGGATATCGATTGTGACGCATATAGTGCATACATTAATTCAATCAAAGCACTATTAGTTTTTGACCAGGCAAGCTCTTTCATGGGTTCGGTACTATGAATATAGGTTTCTCCGTTTTCGGTGGTATTGAATCTGGTCACCAGATAATTGTATAATAAATCATTGGCTATTATTCGGGCTATCTTATAGTCGTAGTACGTAGAAAATTGCGGATCGATTTCAAATACATAACTATTCAGTCCATCGAGGTAATTGATCTGGCCCCTTCGAAAATATTCGTTATCCTTGTCATTTCTTCCAGATCGATAATAACGATAGAAATGGGAATTGGCAATTGGCAATGTGTTCCTTAAATTCAATTCTTATATCCTTTAAATAAGCGGTAAAATAGCTTTCATACATATTGCCCGTGTTCATGGGACAGCCGGATTCTATACGGTAAAGTTTATTGTAGTACAAAAGCTTGCCCAGTATCTCAGGTTTTACTTTTTTGAAAAACTCTATCTCTGCATGATCATTCGCAAATCCATTTTGCATGACATAATCTTTAACTGAAATCAATAACTCTTGCAGATACAGGGTCATTTGATATGCCTCTTCGATCACTCCAACGTTCTTATCAGACATCTTCTGTTCTTGCTCCTGTATCTCGTAAATAATATTACCTAGCGACTTTCTCATAGGGCGATAGATTTAGTTAATGAATATAATTTTCCTCAACAAATATTAATATTGGTTTTGAAATTCATGCCCAAGGTTAACCCAACTTGGGTGAAATTTTTTCTCATCAATTGGACTTTCCTTCACAAAAAGTCCGATTAAAAAAGCTATTTCGTATAAGCGTTGGCAAGCGATTGTTGAATGCTTCAAAATTGGGTATTGTTGTTTTGGGAATGGGTGGTGTTTGACGCCTTTGATAAAGCGGGCGTTGAAAAGTAATTTAAGCTGCAAAATCTAAAAAGGACGGACTATACAACAAGTCCGTCCTTTTTTAGTGCGCCATGCATGGTGCCAGACTAGACGGTGGAAGTCCGTTATGGGGGTATGTAATCGCCAACCATTAGCCAAGAGCAAGGGTGTCCACCGTGAGGAGGAATCTGAAGGAAGCTTGCGGCAAAGTTCCGGCCCGAGGAACACGAACACTATGAGGCAGAAGTTGTGAGGATAAGTTTGCTAAACAAAACGAAGTCCCAAGATTACACGGACACAATACTGTAAATGGTGCGGGTATATGGAATGAAAGCCTGGTGCCTTACCATGGGAGATCTCACAGACGTGCGGAAACAAAGTATGAAGCACGGTTGAAATAAGATTTGCTGTGAGAAGTCAGCCGAGGCCATAGTACAGCAGGACGACCACTGCCGGAAGGGCTGAACCTTAAGAAGTAAGAAGTAAATGAATGTTACCAGATGAAAGGTAGAAAGCAGAAAATATCGCAGGATAGCTACCTACAGAGAGATAGGGCGGAACCCGAAGACTATGTAGGAGTGCAGACTTCCATGTGGATAACTGAAAACAACCTTACAAGTTTAGAGCAAACAGGGTATGGCATGCTTGAACAAATCCTGTCACCGGCAAATCTAAACGCTGCCTATAAAAGGGTAAAGCGCAATAAGGGAGCAGGGGGCGTAGATGAGATGCAAGTCGAATCCTTAAAGGATTATCTCATTGAAGAAAAGGAGGCGCTGATAGCATCTATACAGGACGGTAAATACCGTCCAAATCCAGTACGTCGGGTAGAGATACCCAAAGAGAACGGGAAGAAGCGCCAGCTTGGTATACCTACTGTTGTTGACCGGGTGATACAACAGGCCATTACACAAGTGCTGGTTCCGGTTTACGAGAAACAGTTTTCTTCCTACAGTTATGGGTTCAGACCCAAACGCAATGCGCATCAGGCACTACAGCAATGCCAACGGTACATAACCGAAGGATATAAATATGCTGTGGACATGGATCTGGAAAAGTTCTTCGATACGGTAAATCAAAGTAAATTGGTTGAAGTGCTATCAAGAACGATCAAGGATGGCAGAGTAATCTCGCTGATCCACAGATACCTTCAAGCGGGTGTAGTAGTGTCAAATAAGTTTGAACAAACAACTGTCGGTGTACCACAAGGTGGACCGTTGAGCCCGCTGTTAAGCAACATCATGCTTAATGAGTTGGACAAGGAACTCGGGAACCGTGGCCACCGCTTCGTTCGCTACGCAGATGATCTTATGATCCTATGTAAAAGCAAAAGGGCAGCAATGCGCACAATGGAAACCCTCGTTCCTTACATCGAGAAGAAACTGTTCCTTAAAGTGAACCGGGAAAAGAGCAGAGTGGCCTACATCACAAAGGTGAAGTTTCTTGGTTACTCCTTCTACAAAACCAAAGGAGAAGGCCGGCTTCGCATCCACAAGAAAAGTGTGGAGAAGATGCGGTCCGGCATCAAGGAACTCACCGCGAGAAGCAATGGCTGGGGATATACAAGAAGAAAGGAAGCACTCAGACAGTATATCACAGGATGGGTGAATTACTTTAAGCTGGCAGACATGAGAACGTTGATGATTGAAACGGATGAATGGTACCGCAGAAGGCTGAGAATGGTGTTCTGGAAACAATGGAAACGAGTCGGCACCAAACAAGCCAACCTCATCAAACTGGGCATAACCAAGTCCAAAGCGTGGGAGTACGCAAACACCAGGAAAGGCTACTGGCATATTGCCAATAGCTGGATACTGTCCACATCCGTGACCAATGAACGACTTAGAGAGAAGGGATACTTGTTCCTGACGGACTGTTACCTGAATGCGAGAAAACTAAATTAGGGAACCGCCGTATACCGAACGGTACGTACGGTGGTGTGAGAGGACAGGTAGCCAAATAATGGCTACCTTCCTACTCGATTACCCTACTGAAAATAGGACTATTTATAGTGGAATTTCTTTTTTAAAATTCTTAACTTTGTATTGAGTTACAAGGAAATAGAAAGTAAATGAATGCAAGTAGCACCATTACTAAATCGTTACCGACTACGATTTCCCACCACGTAAACTATTCATTGTAAGCTAATTTGATCTTTTCTGACTTTTTTAAACAAAAAAGCTGACCATTGTTTTGCATGCCGATCGCAATGGAATCGACCTCATTGACAGCAACGGAAAATGTTGTGTCAATATGCTGTATCCTGAACTGGATGTGTGCGGAGTCGTTGAGTTTGGGTACGGTTCCAATATAAGCGTAGCGTCCCAAATCGCCTTGTTCGGCTGTGTTCGTATTGAATGCTTTGTTGTTGATTTTCAGGTGGAAATCGTCTTCGTTTTTGGACAAAAGAAAAACGTGCAAGTATTGCGTGTCCACGGTTTTTTCGTTCGTCTTGACGTAAAAAGACAAAAAGCCAAGCAATACGGCGGCGACAATCGTTGCGAAAAAAGTTACTATTTTCATGTTGCGTATTGTCTGGTTATGGCGGTGGTTAAAAGTGAAAAATGAAGATACTTTATTTTTGGCGATCCAATACGTTTTTAAAATAATCCAATATGAATGCGGAAGAAATACGCGATTACGCGCTGGCAAAAGAAGACGTGGAAGAAGGTTTTCCGTTTGGGGAAACGGCGTTGGTTTTCAAAAACAGCGGCAAAATGTTTCTGTTGGTGGCGCTCGACAGCCAGCCTTTGCAGTTCAACGTCAAATGCAATCCCGAAAAGGCGGAGGAACTGCGTGAACAATACGCTTCCGTATTGCCGGGCTACCACATGAACAAAAAACACTGGAACACGATCATTGTCGACGGTGCGTTGCCGCGGAAACTGCTGAAGGAGATGATTGACGATTCGTATGAGCTGGTAAGGCCGAAGAAAAAGGTGGCGAAAAAGTGAGGCACCGCTTACAAAGCGGCGCCAGCAAGTTACTTTTTGTCTTCGTTTTCGATCAATTTGATCAATTGTAAAAAAAACGAGGTCGATTCTGAAATGCTTGTCCTCAAAACTGATTCTGTTTTGCCGGGAAACGAACGTGAAGCCCATTCCCAGTTCCAAAAGAAAATGTTCGAGTTTGTCGATCAATTTTTGTTCTAAAGCGTTTTCGGAATAAATATTTTGTTGGGGCAGCCCGATAAATTCCAAAATGTACGGTTCTTTGATGGCATCTTGTGGTTTTTCGATGATGTGTCCTAGCTTAGAATTACCAACGTTGAGCATTTATTCGCCAAGCCGCACTATTGCAAAACCGTTTGTTATAAGCCGCTTTTTTTATTTCCGTTTTCTGCGTTCTTTTTTATATGTGTCAAAACCCGTTCGTGTATTGCATGAATAATATCGTTACTCCACAGTCGCCAATAAATTGCAGGTCTGATGTTGTGATAATACCAAGTTGTTCCTTCTAACAATGTCTTTCCATTTGGAAGTGATGTCAGTTTGAATTGTCCTTGTTTAGAAACAAAGTAGTCGTGCAAATGTGGTGCGTCAATGTCCCAAAAACTTAATTCTTTCATTGGCTCTGGTTGTTCAACAACGTCAAACTTTAAAAGTCGTGGTTCATCCCAAACTGTTATCGGCTCAACGAAGCTTCCTGTCGTAAAATTGCAATGTCTAACCGCATCAACACCTGTTCCGTCAATTTTTGCGTTTATTGGATATGCAATGCCTGTCTTGAAAATAAATTCTGTCGGTTCGTCAAGTTGTGGAAATTCAATCACATTTTTCCAAACCGTCTGTGGGTCTGCGTCAATCTCTATTGAAGTCGTTACGGAAGTTAAAGCTGGTTCGCTGTCTTTTTCTACAAATGCTATTGTAGGAATGATGCTGATTAAAATTAGCATTGCAGTAGGTGCGTTGTTTGGTGTCTTGTCAATGATTGCATACCCAATTAAACTACCAACCCAAGTCAGCAAAAGCCCGATTGGTGCAGCCATAGCAATACAAATTAGTCCTTCAATTGCAAAAACTAGAAGTCCTGCGGTAAAAATGCCGAGTGCCAAAAGCCCAATGAAAAAAGCTTCTTTCTTTGTTATTTGTTTTTTCAGTCCGTACAATATTGTCGGTGAAGCACCAATAAAAAGAGGTGTTAAGATAAACAAGGCAATTCCATATTGTCCAATTACGTAAATGCCCCAAAGTGTCAAAAGACCTGCGACAATAACAGTCAGTCCGATTGCAACCCATTTTCGTTTTGTGTCGTTAGCTGGCAATATATTTTCTATTAGTTGTTTCATTTTTGAGGAGTCGTCTTAAAGTGGCTTATAACGGGTTTGGTGCTTGGCGAAGAGGCGGGGATTTTTAGCACAAAAGTTCAATTAACTACTTCACCCGCCATTGTGCCAAACCGATGTTGTGTGCTGTGCTTTCTGTTCATATTTTGTTTTCGTGTTTTTTAATTTGTTTGCCGAACCAAATACCAACTAAAAATACTGGAACAAGTCCGAAAAAGAAAATCCAAAATACTGGTTTATAAATGTAATCAACAAAAGGGTTGTCATCTGTCCCAACTTTTGAAATTCCTTCTTGAAAAAAGCCAGTCCAACTTGATAAAAATGCAGTCGTCATTAAACAAGCCATTCCACAAAGAAATCCTGTCAATATATAGTTTCGCTTTTTAATTAAAATTGCTTTTCCTGCTAATTGTCCAAATATGTGCCCACTTATAAGAATAATAAATGCACCAATTAGTAAATTCAGGTTGTAACTAAAAGTTGTAAACCAAAAAAATCCTTGAACAATTCCATTGTCTGACGAAATCCAAGTCATAATTAGTTGAGCAATCAATAGTCCAATTCCAACTGAAATCAAGCCTTGACGACTTCCAATTTTCTTTGCTTCAATTTCTGTCATAATGCTTTCTTGCTCTTGTAGTTCAGAAAAAGGCCGTGAATAAATCCAACAATAATATGAATGACAATGAGTGAAATTCCTAACCCAAGTTGTCCAAGTCCGTACTCATCGTGTCCTGTTATTAGTTTTGAATAGTAAATAACAAACAAAATATATGTTATGAAAACTACGGAGTGAGTAATAAATATCTTTTTAAATGATTTCTGTTTTGCTGTCATAATGTAAGTTGTCAGCAATAAAAATGGTGAAATTAAAATTGTCAAAAAGATTATTTTGTCCATCAGATTATCGTTTGTTTACGGTCTGTCGTAGCATAATACAAACGGCTCGGAGGTTCTGCGATGGTGGCACTTTTAGTACGCAATTTTGATAGATGTACTAACTTTCAATTTTGCAGAAACGTTCAGTCGAAGCCGTTATTTGCCGCTGACACTCAAATATACTAAAGTTATAAAATATGCAATCTTTCTTGTGTTTTAGGGTTAATGAACTTTTTTCAATTACTTATATACTTTTATGTCATTATATCTCGTTTTCTTTTTTGCTTCTATATAAAATACGTAGTAGGTTTTCCCTCCAAATACTTCCACCATTTCCCTTTTGGCGCAGCGCGCATTTCCGATTAACTTTGCGAAGCCTTTTCCGAAAGGTTTTTACTTTTTAATTTTTACTTAGCAAACCATGTTGTCAAGTTCCGAGATACGCCAAAAGTTTTTGACGTTTTTTAAAGATAGAGGCCATACGATTGTGCCGTCCGCGCCGATTGTCGTAAAGGATGACCCCACGTTGTTGTTTACCAATGCGGGGATGAATCAGTTCAAGGATTATTTTTTGGGAAACAAAGTGCCGCCGTACAACCGCGCTGCCGATACGCAAAAATGTCTGCGCGTGAGCGGTAAGCACAACGACCTGGAGGAAGTGGGCGTTGATACGTACCACCACACCATGTTCGAAATGCTGGGCAACTGGAGCTTTGGCGACTATTTCAAAAAAGAAGCCATCGAATGGAGCTGGGAACTATTGACCAAAATCTACGGCATGGATCCGTCCAGACTATACGCGACCGTGTTTGAAGGCGACGAAAAAGAAGGTTTGCCTTTCGATCAGGAAGCGTACGACGAATGGAAAAAATGGCTGCCTGAAGACCAGATATTGCGCGGCAACAAAAAAGACAATTTCTGGGAAATGGGCGATACGGGACCTTGTGGACCTTGTTCGGAAATCCATGTGGACTGCCGCAGCGACGAGGAACGTGCCAAAGTTTCGGGTGCGTCTTTGGTCAACAACGACGATCCGCAGGTCATCGAGATTTGGAACAATGTCTTCATGCAGTTCAACCGCCAGCATGACGGCACGTTGCAGCCTTTGCCAGCCAAACATGTCGATACGGGAATGGGATTTGAACGTCTCGTCCGCATCATCCAAAACAAAAATTCCAACTACGATACCGATATTTTTTCCGGTACTATAAAAGTCATCGAAGGCATCACCGCTAAGCAATACGGTTACGACGACAGCAAGCAATCTATTGCGTTTCGCGTATTGGCAGACCATATCCGCGCGATTGCTTTTGCGATTGCCGATGGGCAGCTGCCGTCCAATACGGGCGCGGGTTACGTCATCCGCCGCATATTGCGCAGGGCGGTGCGCTACTATTATTCTTATCTCGATTATCAGCAGCCGTTGCTGTTCCAGCTATTGCCGACTTTGGCGCAACAATTTGAACATGTTTTTCCGGAACTCAACGCGCAGCTCGATTTTGTGACGCGCGTCGTGAAAGAAGAAGAAGAAGCGTTTTTGAGAACTTTGGAAAAAGGTTTGCGTAAAATGGACGACATCATCCAGCAAGCACAATCGTCCAAAATCATCAACGGCGCGGGGGCATTTGAACTATACGATACGTTTGGCTTTCCGATAGATTTGACACGTTTGATTGCAGGCGAAAATAGTTTGCAGGTGGACGAAAAAGGTTTTGAAGCAGAAATGCAGCAACAGAAAAACCGTAGCCGCGCGGCTACGGCAATCGACGCGGGCGATTGGGTGGAGGTGCATACGGACAAAGGTTTTCAGTTTGTAGGATACAACGATCCGGTCATCGAAACGGAAGTTGTCAAATACAGAAAAGTAAAGGCAAAAGGGAAAGAACAATTCCAGATCGTATTGGCAAAAACGCCTTTCTATGCCGAAATGGGCGGACAAGTCGGCGACACGGGTGTATTGGATTTTGCGGGTGAAGAAATTCAGGTGGTGGACACGAAAAAAGAAAATGACCTGTTCATTCATTTTGTCAAAAATCTTCCGAAAGATATTGCAGCTCCTGTCGTCGCAAAAATCGACTGGGCAAGACGTTTGGAAATCATGTACAACCATTCCGCGACGCATTTGCTGCACGCGGCTTTGCGCGAAGTATTGGGTGCGCACGTCATGCAAAAAGGTTCGTTGGTTTCAGACGAAGTGTTGCGTTTCGACTTTTCCCATTTTTCAAAAGTGACCGACGAGGAACTGCGTAAAGTGGAAAATATCGTCAACCAAAAAATCCGCGAAAACATTGTCGTTGACATAAAAGAACTGCCCAAAGAAGATGCGATGCAGCTCGGCGCGATGCACTTGTTTGGCGAAAAATACGGCGATATTGTTCGCGTCGTGACGATTGATCCTCGTTTTTCCGTGGAGTTTTGCGGCGGTACGCACATTCCCAATACGGGCATGATCGGCGTGTTTACGATTACTTCCGAATCTGCGGTTGCGGCGGGCGTGCGCCGTATTGAAGCGTTGACGGGCTCTGCTGCAATCCAATATTTTGCGGAACGTGTCGCGCAGTCCAAACAAGTCATGGAGCTTTTGAAAACAAAAGAGCCGTTAAAAGCTGTCGAAAAACTCATCGAAGACAAAGCGCAGCTTGAACGCAAACTCGAAAGTCTGGAAGCGAAAGAAATTGCCAATACGGCAAAAGAATTAGCGGCGAAAGCGGAAACGATCAATGGCGTTCAGTTTGTCGGTGCGCATGTCGATGTGGACAGCGGCGACGCGTTGAAAAAACTTTGTTTCGCGCTGAAACCTTTATTGGCAAGCTATCTTGTCGTATTGACGGGCGTCGTTTCCGGAAAAGCTTCCGTGGCCATATTGATCGACGATCAAGTTTCGGAAACAAAAAATCTGGATGCGGGAAAATTGATCAAACAAGTCGTTGCGCCGATTATCAAAGGTGGTGGCGGCGGTCAGAAAACCTTGGCAACGGCCGGCGGTCAGGATGCATCCAACCTTTCAAAAGTGATAGCCGACATCAAGGAATTATTATAGTCTAAACGTGTTGCGTATTTAATATTAATCTCTTAAATATTCAATACAGAATAATGCAATTATGATAGTATAAAAAAAGCGGTTTTACAATATTGTAAAACCGCTTTTTTTATATTGTAAAATATATCCGCGAAATAGTATAGTCCTATTTATTTGTCGTCTTTAGAAACTGAACAAAACTATCCAAACTATCAAAACGATAATCGATGTTGTCATGTGGAAATTCCGTTTCGGGATGTGTCGTTGCAACAAAAACGGTGTGCATGCCGGCGTTGCGTCCAAACTCCATGTCGCTCATCCGATTGCCTACCATGATACTTTTAGAAAAATCAATTTCCGGAAAATCAGTTTTTGCCCGAAAAGCCATGCCAGCATTGGGTTTGCGGTTAGGACTATTAGAATCCAAATCCGGCGCAAAATAGATAGCGTCTAGTTTTCCGTTTTCGGTAGCTAGTTTTTCTTGGAGATAATTGTGGATGTCGGTAAGGTCGTCAACACTCATTAATTGTTTGCCAATACCTTTTTGGTTCGTGACCAATATAAGTTTGCCAAATATTGTCGACAAGTAGCCAATACTTTTTGGCACGTAGTCAAATATTTTCAGTTCGCCTCGATTGAAAATATAACTGTCTTTTTTTTCTTCGTTCAATACGCCGTCGCGGTCGAGAAACAAAGTCCAGTTTTTGTCAATACTAGAAAAATCAAATTGCATAGGGAAAGTAAAAAGGTAAAAATAAAAATGAATAAATAGCGAAGTATTTATTTATGCCACATAGATTATAAACAATAAATAGTTAAGGTATAGGGATTCATAGCATTTTCATCTCCGATAAAAAAACTTTGTGCATCTGGTTCTGAAACTATAAAAAGCCTATGTTCCTATGTAGTTTAAATAAAATAGTATTTGCGACGTTACGGAAATATATTGGCTTCGACCAATTCGCAAATAATATGTCCCAACAGCATGTGGCATTCCTGAATGCGCGGCGTCGTTTTGGATGGGATGTCAAACAAAATATCAGAAAGCGCTCTGAGTTTGCCGCCGTCTTCGCCCGTCATGCCAATAGTGATAATGCCTTTTTCTCGTGCAATTTCAAAAGCCTTAACAACGTTGGGTGAATTTCCGGAAGTGCTCATGCCAATAACGACGTCGCCTTCAAATCCAATACCGTCCAATAGTCGCGCGTAAATATCGTCAAACGAATAGTCGTTGGCAACCGCCGTAAGGTAAGACGTATTGCAGTGCAGGGCTTCAGCGGGAAGCGCGCGGCGGTTTTTGTAAAAACGTCCGCTAAATTCCGCTGCCAAATGCTGTGCGTCCGCAGCGCTGCCGCCGTTTCCGCAGAAAAGCACTTTTTTGTCGTTTTGGAAAGCGTTGGTAATGATGTCAATCGCTTTCGAAGTTTTTTCGACCAATATAGTATCCTTCAACACTTTCTCTTTTAAAGAAAGCGAATCGTTGATGAGGTTTTGTATTTTTGCGTTCATGGTTTTCCGGTTTATAGGACAAATGTATAGGAGAACTAAGAATGTATCTGCGCAACTTTTGTTATTTCTTGTACCAATACTTCCCAACTGTAATTTTTGCGGTTTTCGATCAAGTGCGGAAGGTAATAGTTTTCACCTTTTTCGTATAGTTCGTCTATACCTTTTGCAATAGCGGCAGGTTCTGGTTCGACTACGACGCCCACTTTTCCGTTCGGAACGAGGTCCGGCAAACCGCCTACATTCGTTACCAGCATTGGTTTTCCGAAATGATAGGCGAGTGGCGTAACGCCGCTTTGCGTAGCGCTTCGGTAAGGCTGTATCACAAAATCCGCCGCGCTCATATAATATTTCACTTCTGAATCGGCTATAAAATGTGTGCGCAAAAGAACGTTTTGCAGATTGTATTTTTGAATAATATGATCATAAACGGAACGGTCTTCGTAAAATTCGCCCGCGACCAATAGTTGAATATCCGAATTTTTTTCCTGCAAAATATGCATGGCTTCCAATAGCAAATCCAAACCTTTATATTGGCGAATAAATCCAAAAAACAAAACGATTTTTGCAGCCGGATCTATTTTCAAATAGTTCCTCGCGTCGATTTTGTACAGCGGTTCGCCGAAATTGTCGTATAGCGGATGCGCCACCAATTGGGCAGGTTTGTCCGTAAATTTCCGCAGATCTTGCATGACCGATTCGCTCATCGTGATGAAGCCGTCGATGGGTTTGAAAAAATATTTGGTCAGCGATGTCTGCATCGGAAACTTTTCGTGCGGAATGACATTGTCGGCCAAACAGACGATACGTGTTTTCTTGTTTTTGCGAATGCCGCGCAATATTTTTCCAAACGCGGGTGCCATGAACGGCATCCAATAGCGAATCAATATCAGGTCCGCATTGGCTTTGGCAATTTCCTTCCCAACGAAAATCCAGTTGAGCGGATTGACCGAATTGATACGCACTTTTATATCCAAATCCTTTGGCGCCGGATCTTCCGAATATTGCGTCGTGCCGGGAAACAGGAATTTGGGATATTGGAGCGAAAAAGTATAGATCGTCACTTCGTCGCCGTTGGACTGAAAAGCGCGCGCCAACCTTTCGTTGAAAGTTGCAAGACCTCCGCCACGTAAGGGATGTGCCGGTCCAATAATGATTACTTTCATCTTTTTTGGTTATTGCAGAAAGCCGAAAGCTTAAAGCGCAACGCAATGTGCATCTGGCTTTAAGCTTTCGACATTTTTTGTTTACAAAAATTATTTTTTGAACATGCGCCAGAAATCCAGTCCGAGAGCGTACACCATCAAACCGAGCAGCAATACCATGCCGATCATCTGCGCGATTTCCAGCGTTTTGTCGCTTGGCTTGCGTCCCGTGATCATTTCGATGATGCAAAACAGCGCGTGTCCACCATCCAACGCCGGTATCGGCAAAAGGTTCATAAACGCCAGCGCAAAAGAGAAAAATGCGGTCAGGCTCCAAAACGCTGGCCAGTCCCAATGCGACGGGAAAAGGTTGCCCATGCTGATGACGCCGCCCAAAGATTCGCTTGGGTTGACTCTATGTTTTCCAAACAAAAACTTGAACTGCAATACGTAGTTGCGCAAGGTTTCTTTTCCTTTTTGGAAGCCTGCCGGGAAAGATTCCCAAAATCCGTAGTGGATCGTATCGGTCGGATAAGCGTTTGCAGGAATATCTTGCGAAAATCCCAATACACCGCTTGCCGGCACTTGCGCCGTCAAACGGATCGTGTCTTTTCCGCGCAATACGGTGAGCGCGGCAGATTGGTTTCTGACAGATTTAAGCGCGTCTTTGTATTCGTCGAAAAATTGGATATGCGTGCCATTGACCGCCAATACTTGGTCGCCTTTTTTCAGACCTGCTTTTTGCGCAGCGGAAGTGTCCGCGACTTCTTTGACCGGGTAAGTCAACAATCGTGGAGAAATAAAGCCGTTGTCTTTGTTGGCAATGATATTTTTGGCAAAATCTTCCGGTACGGCAATATTGACGATTTGCCCGTTTCTTTTTACCTGGACCGATTTGGCGTCGTCCAACAAAATGTTCATCGCAATACGGCGAAACCTAATGACAGGTTGATTGTCGACGCTCAATACTTGGTCGCCGTTTTGGAAACCAATAGACTGCGCCAACGAATCGGCCATGATGCCGTTGGGTAATTTTTGTGCGGCAATATAGTCGTCGCCCCAATGGAACAGCATCATGGAATAGATGAAAAATCCCAACAAAAGGTTCATCACGATACCCGCCAACATGATAATCAGCCGTTGCCAAGCCGGTTTGCTACGAAACTCCCAGGGCTTCGATTCCTGTTTCATCTGCTCCTTGTCCATACTTTCGTCGACCATTCCGGCAATCTTGACGTAGCCGCCAAAAGGAACCCAGCCAATACCGTATTCGGTATCGCCGATTTTTTTCTTGAACAGAGAAAACCAAGGGTCGAAGAAAAGATAAAATTTTTCGACGCGGCACTTGAACCATCGCGCCGTGATATAGTGACCAAACTCGTGCAGCGTCACCAATATGGAAAATGAAAGAATGAACTGTAAGGCTTTGGTGCCGACCGAAGCCCATTCTATTGCAAGTAATGTCATTGCTGGTTTTTAAATAAAGTGAGACCCGATGTGAAATTTGGTTTAAATACGAACCAGTGACGCGGCAAAACTGCGCGCTTCTCCGTCGCTGTCAATATAATCTTCCAAAGATGGTTTTTCGATAAATTTGATTTTGGTCATGGCCTGTTCGATCACGTCCGTAATGTCCAAAAATCCAATACGGTTTTTCAGGAAAGCGTAAACGGCGATTTCGTTGGCTGCGTTCATGATGCAGGGCATATTGCCGCCTTGCTTCATCGCGTCGATCGCAAGTGAAAGATTACGGAAAGTTTTGTAGTCCGGTTCCTCAAAAGTCAGTTCGGCTGGGCTTCTGAAATCGTATCTTTTGTAGCTGTTGGGCAATCTTAGCGGAAATCCCAACGCATATTGGATCGGAAGTCTCATGTCGGGCAAACCCATTTGCGCTTTTACCGCGCCGTCCTCAAACTGCACCATGCTGTGGATAATGCTTTGCGGATGCACGACGACTTCGATCTGTTCAGGTTTGAGGTTGAAAAGCCATTTTGCTTCAATCATTTCCAGTCCTTTGTTGATCAAAGTAGCGGAATCGACGGAAATCTTTGCACCCATTTTCCAGTTCGGATGATCGAGCGCGTGGTCTCTTTTTACATTGACCAGAAAGTTCGGCTTTTTGCCGCGGAAAGGTCCGCCGCTCGCCGTCAATATGATTTTTTCGATTTTGTTCCTGCCTTCGCCCATCAAACATTGGAAAATCGCGGAATGCTCGCTGTCGACGGGAATGATAGGAACTTGTCGTGCGGCAGCCATTTCCATGACCAAATCGCCCGCAACGACCAAGGTTTCCTTATTGGAAAGAGCGATTGGTTTGCCTGTTTCGATTGCTTTGATCGTCGGCAAAAGTCCGGCATAGCCGACAATTGCCTGCAATATCATGTCGTAACAATCCATGGAAGCCACGTCCAACAAAGATTGTTCGCCCGCAAAAACCTTGATGTCGGTGCTTTTCAGCGCTTCTTTTACTTTGGAATAACGGGACTCGTCGGCAATGACGACGATATTGGGATTGAATTGCAACGCCTGACTGACCAACAGTTCGTCGTTGGTGGCAGCGGTCAGTATTTCAACGGAGAATTTGTCAGGGTGCGCCGCGATGACTTCCAGCGCCTGTTTACCAATAGAACCGGTAGAACCAAAAATGGCAATTCTTTTAGTTGAATTCATTATTTATATCAGAATAAGTTTGTGCTACAATTTTTGAATGTAGGCAAAGTTAACGGTTAATGGCTGAATAGTGAAATACGGGCAAGATCGGTTTTTCTTTTAACAAAATGGAAGAATTTGGAGGCGTTGTTTAGAATTTTTGGAAGGGCGAGGTGTGGCGGTGTTTATTAGATTTTTCACTTAAAGCTCTTCTGGTGCCAAGCGGTCTTTTAAATCTTTATCTGATATGTTCTCTTGGTCCGCTTTGTCGTCTTCTTTGCAAGTTGTTTATAAAGACTCGCTTCCTTTTTGCTACTGGAATATGTTGTTATCATTGGAAAACGAGCGGTTCTGGTTCTGTTCAGGTATTGCCCAATGAGGACGGCAGATGGTTTTCCCTAAAAGCGTTTACGAGCTACAAATTGAAAAGCGACAAACCTTTGCCGCAAGATTTTACGATGGAATTTGATATTGCGACGCATAGCATGACAAGTGCCCATGACCAGGAAAGCGCCTGACTTTCGGTTTTGCGTACGACAACAATATCAGCTGGTGACGCTTATAACAACAATGTGGTCACAGGCACGCAAATCCATTATTGGAACAAGGAAATTATGAACTCGAGCAGCGATACCAAAATCAACAACAACATCAAATTTCCTTTGGCGCGCAATATGCTATTGGAATAATGCATGTAGCCATCGCCGTCAACGGTACCAATATGCGCGTATATCTCGACAAGGTGAAAGTTGTGGGCACGGACATGTTCCTGGCGAGTTCCAAAAACAAATATTTCTATGTCAGTACTAGCACGCGATTGGACAATGGCGCATTGGAAATAAGATAAAATATGACGGATTACCCAATTATCCCATCACTTAATCATCCAATCACGTCTTCCTTGTCTTTCGTTTTCAAGCTCTCGCCCTGCGTTTTCCCCATTTCCAAAATCCAGTCTTTACGTTTCAGCTCAAAATTGGTACCGAGGTAAAGGCGCTTGACTTGTTCGTTGGCGGCGAGTTCCTCGGCGGTTCCATGACGGAAAATTTTACCGTCGATCAATAAGTACGCACGGTCGCAGATGGACAATGTTTCATTTACGTTGTGGTCGGTGATGAGGATGCCGATGTTTTTGTACTTGAGTTTGGCGACGACGGACTGGATGTCTTCCACCGCGATCGGGTCGACACCTGCAAACGGTTCGTCCAAAAGGATAAATTTCGGGTCGATGGCAAGTGCGCGTGCGATTTCGGTACGGCGGCGTTCACCGCCGCTCAGGCTGTCGCCGTTGTTTTTGCGTACGTGCTGCAAACCAAATTCGTTGAGCAGCGATTCCAGTTTTTCCTTACGTTCCTCTTTGTTGAGTTTGGTCATTTCCAATATCGCCATGATATTGTCTTCCACACTGAGTTTGCGGAAAACGGACGCTTCCTGCGGCAAATAGCCAATGCCCATCTGCGCACGTTTGTACATGGGCAGTTTGGTGATGTCTTCCTCGTTCAGAAACACGCTTCCTTCTTCCGGTTGGATCAGTCCGACGACCATATAGAAAGTCGTGGTTTTCCCCGCGCCGTTCGGTCCCAATAGTCCGACGATTTCGCCTTGTTTTACATTGACCGAAACGTGGTTGACAACCGTGCGGCTATGGTATATTTTGACTAAGTCTTTTGTCTGGATCGTTAAACTCAAAACGAAAATTTTTATATGGGGTCAAAGATAAAGCAAATGGTCGGGAAGTCTGAAAAGTCAGTTAAGCCCGAATGCCGGAGAAATGCATCATTCATTATTGGTCCTCATCGTATTTTCCCGATTTCGATTCCCTTGATTTTGCGGTAGAGTTCGGTGGCGTAGTTGTCCGTCATTCCGGAGATGTAATCCAATACGCCCAAAACCTGTTCGTACGGTGTCCCGTTTTCGTATTGGAATTGTTCGGGCAAAAGGCTCAGCGCTTTCTTTTCCGCGTTGGATTTTTCGGATTTCAGTATTGGGAAAACGAAATGGCGCAATAGTTCGGACAATACATTATAGCCTGCGTTTTCGATTTCCACGACTGCCGAATTGTTATAGATATATTGGGTAGAAAAACGTTCAATTGCTTGCAGCGCCTGGCTTTTCGTTTTTACTATATTGAATAAGGCTTCGGAAAAATTGCCGCCCAATATCGCCTCAAAATTGTTTTCGTACAGTTCGATTATTTTTTTGACCAATATGGAAATACTCTTGGCGCGCAGATAACCGACTTTGTCGTTTTTGTCGGAAATCTTGTCGATTTTGCTTTTCGTTTTATCCAAACTTTCATTGTCCAATTCTTTTACCAATGCCAAAAAAATGTCCATGCAGTCGCGGTGGTCGATGATGTGCAGGCGGTGTGCGTCTTCCATGTCGATGATATTGTAGCAAATGTCGTCCGCCGCCTCGACCAGCCATACAAACGGATGGCGCTTGTATATCAGTGGTTTCGGATTTTCGATCTGCATCAAAGTATTTTGTGCGACTTGTTGGAAAATGTTTTTTTCGGACTGGAAAAAACCGAATTTTTTGCGGTGCAAAATTTTGGTGTTGGACGCGATCGCTTCGCAAGGATATTTGGCAATAGCGCTCAACGTGGAATGTGTCAGCATCAATCCGCCTTCGGATTTTCCGTTTTGCTGCTGCGTCAAAAACCTTATGGCATTTGCGTTTCCTTCAAAATGCACGAGGTCGGCCCATTCTTTTTCGGAAAAAAAATGTTTGAGCTGGATTTCATTCTCCTTAAAAAAACTTGCAATGGCATCTTCGCCCGAATGTCCAAACGCGGGGTTGCCAATATCGTGGCAAAGGCAAGCCGCGGAAATAACGCAATGGAGGCTGTAACGATAAAATTCCTGACTATTGGCATCGAGTTGCGATGCATATTTCTGCGCAATAAATTCGCCTGCAAGCGTACCAAGTGAGCGCCCGACCGAACTCACTTCCAGCGAATGTGTCAACCTATTGTGCACAAAAACGCTGCCGGGCAAAGGAAAAACCTGCGTTTTGTTTTGCAGCCGACGAAACGCCGACGAAAAAATGATGCGGTCATAGTCGCGCTGAAAAGCGGTTCGGTTGTCCGATGTTTTGTTGCCGTTCGGATATTGCGGACCTGTCCTGCGTGCCGTGTATAGTTCGTTCAATGACATGGGGCAAAGTTATAGGTTATAAGTTATGCGTTATAAATTATGAGAGTGCGATTCTCGGTTTGCATATTGGCGTTTATAACTCGTAATTCATAATTCCTCATTCATAACTACTTTTGCCGTTAGTGATACAAACAAATTTAGCCTTCATCGCGTCCGATGCGGAAGCGCGGGCTGACGAAAACCTGCAATTTATCCAAACATTAAAAACCTTGGATAGCGACATTATTGACGAAAAAGTTGTGCAGCTTAATGCCGAAATCGAACCGAAAATTGACTGCACTGTTTGCGGTAATTGCTGCAAAACGTTGATGATCAATGTGGAAGAAGAGGAGGCGGAGCGCCTTTCTCAACATTTGCAAATGAATCGTTCTGAATTTGACGAGCGTTATCTGGAAAAAAGTGAGCATTCGGGCAGAATGCTTATCAACGCAATGCCCTGCCATTTTTTGAAAGAAGAAAAATGTACGGTCTACGATTATCGTTTTGCGGGCTGCCGGGAGTTTCCAGCTTTGGACAAACCGTATTTTACCAAAAGATTGTTTACGGTTTTCATGCATTATGGACGTTGCCCGATTATTTACAACGTAGTGGAAGGGCTGAAACAATGGACAATGGCGGATGAGTCTCAATAATATATATGGTCATTTCGACAGAAAGGAGAAATCTTCTAGAATGTAAGCTCATTCCATTTTAGGAGATTTCAATATGCAACCAAAAAAAGCGACGGAAAATTTTCCGTCGCTTTTTTTGATATTGGTGCGTTCGTTCGTCACTTGTAACTCATCATTCATAACGCTGTTCCTATCCTCCCATCATGTCGCCGTCGCCACCGCCGTCAACATCTTTGTTGTTCTTTCTTTTGAAGAGGTTGGTGTCGAGTTTTCCGAATCTCCAGCTAAGCGTCACACGCAATACTTGCGGATTGTTGAGACGTTTTTGGTATTGCTCGATGAAAGAAGTTTCGGAATAAGACTTGTTGTAGTTGGTACGCAAAACGTCGTTCATTGCCAGAATCAAGGACAACGTATTGCCGTTTTTGGCTTTCCAGTCTTTTTTCAATGCGGCGTCCAGATTAAATCGCGCACCCAAATAACCTTGCGCGGAACCTAACGGACTGAAGTTGAATCCACCGCCGCCACGACCGCCGCCGCCGCTGCTCGTGCTGCTTCCGCCCGCGTTAGGCAATACTGTTTTACCCCAATAGCTACCGTTCAACTGAAATGTAAATCCTCCTGGAAGTTTGAAATCGTTGTTCATTTTGGCGTTCCAGCTCCATTTTTGGTTCGTAGCTGCGATTGCCGTATTGGACGCGTCGATTTTTGTATTGAACAGGTTGACGTTCAACATCACGTTCCACATTTTGGTAGCTTGAATGCTATTGGTCAATTCCAAACCATAAGTATAACTATGGTCGGCATTGATGTAGGTATTCATCAACGTGTCTGCCGAATTGTTGTAGTTATATTGGTAGCTTGTGATCAATCCGGATGTGTAACGCATATAAGCCGTTGCCAAGAAATTGCCGCTGTGTTCGTATGTTTTGTTATAGGACAATTCGTAGTTGCTGGTAAATTCTGGTTTCAGGCCAGGATTACCTTGCGACAAATTGTACGGATTAGAGATGTCAATAGTCGGCAACAACTGGAAAAAGTTGGGACGATTGATTTTTCGCGTATAATTGAACTGTACATCCTGTCTGTTGGGAAGGTTGTACGTCAGGAACAAACTAGGGAAAAGGTTCAACGGGAATTTGTTGGAAAAATTGGATATCGAATCCGGTAATCCGCCTTCGCGTTGCTGCATATTGCTTCCGTCATATTTGGAACTCTCAATACGTGCACCGACCTGGTAAGTAAAATCGGGACCTATTTTGGAAGTAAACGTAGCGTATGCTGCATATACGTGTTCAATATATTCGTATTTGCTCGAATAGGCATAGCGTGGTTGCAATGCTGAAGGATTGCCTGTGGAATCCGTTGACAACAAACTGTTACTGTAGAAATTAGTACGTTGCGCGCGTACGCCGGCTTCGATTTTCGAATTGTCCGTGATAGGATTTTCGTAATCTGCCTGCGCCACCCACTGTTTGCGATAACCGTCAATATTGGTATTGGACGTGATGCCTGGATATAAAGTCGAACCCGTAAAATCAGGATTGTCGTATGTATTTGCCGTGGTAAAAGTATTGCCGCTATTATTTGCCGAGTTGTATTGGAAATTGGCCGTCAAGTCGTGGTTGTCTTTTTCGCCAAAAAGATGCTTGTAGCTAAATCTACCGTTGTAGTTGGTAAAGTGCATCTCGGACGTAGAATTTAGATTGCTGTAGGAAAACGGATCGTTTTCGCCCAATCTTCCGTTGATGGAATCAATGGACATCGGCTGATGATTGTTCATTTTGCCGTCAAAAATACCGCCACCGACGGTGAACGTATTTTTATTGTCCATCAGATAATCCAACGACAAGTTGCCCATCAACATGCGGAAACTTCTTTTCTGGTCGTTGCTGTTTTGCGTCAGCGTCGTATTGTTGGACTTGTTGTAGCGGTTGAGTTCGAGCGTACTTTTATTCTGTCGGTTCATGTAGCCCGCATTTGCCGAAAAGTTGAATTTCCCTTGACGATAGCTGAAGTCGCCACCAAGATTGGCACGTCCTTGTGTATCGAAACCTGCTCTGAGGCCGCCGTTGTAACCTGTTTTTTTGTTCTTTTTCAGGACGATATTGATGATGCCGCCACCACCGCCAGAAGCGTCGTACTTAGCGGAAGGGTTGGTGATGAGTTCGACTTTTTCGATCAGGTCGGAAGGGATTTGTTCCAATGTCAATGTAGAAGGAAAACCGTCGACGTACACTTGAGGTGTCGCATTGCGCATCGTCACGTTGCCGTCGATGTCCACATTGAGCGTCGGGATATGTGCCAATACTTCCTGTGCGGACTGACCCGAACTGGCAATGTCTTTGTCTACGTTGAATATTTTACGGTCAACGCCCATTTGGAAAAACTGCTTTCCTGCGGACGTAACCGTTACGTTACCCAAATCGGAAGCCGCTGGAGCCAACGCAATATCGCCGAGGTTCTTGTCCGAAGTAACCATGCCGCCGCCTCTCATGCCGCCGCCAGGTTTTCCTTGACCTCCAGTTTGTGGTTTGCCGCCTGCTTGTGGTTTTTGGAAAAAACTCACATTCTGTTCCGAAGAACCGTAGTTGGCAGCGTTTACCACTACTTTTAAGCGTTGGTAAACGGGCAAGTCCGCGATTTCAAAATCGCCTTTTCCAGACGAAGACGTAATCGTGAACAATTTTTCCTTTGCCTCGCCGGTAACGGAATCTTTCGTAATCGTAAAAACCTGAATGGATGCCGCGCCAATACCCGCTTTGGTCGTATTGTCTACGATCTTCCCGGAAAGATGGCCGTTTTTGGGATCTTCCCGTTTTTGGGAAGCCATATTGGGCTTCTGCTGCGTCGAGTCCGCTGTCTGTGCGTAGATACTGCCACCGGTCAGGACGCCAATGCCTAACAAAATAAAAAGTTTTTTCATAATCTGTATTAAGAATTCCTCTTACGAGATGGATGGGTTGTACTTGTGCTAATAATAAGGAGACAAAGTTTTGTTTTTTCAAACATGCCGCCAAGTGCCTTCGGTAAAGATGGACATTTCTTAGGCAAAACGTCTTTTTCAAAGGGATTGTTGGCAAAAATGTAGGATAAAGGGTTTTGCGTCACTGACATAAAAAATAAAAGGCTTTGTTAATATACAAAGCCTTTTCCTTTTGGGGAGGATGATGGGTTTCGAACCCACGACCTTCGGAACCACAATCCGACGCTCTAACCAGCTGAGCTACAACCTCCATTTCGGGGCTGCAAAGATATATCGGGGATTTATAATTTCAAAAAAAAGCCGCATTTTATTTTTTTGTGAATTGCGGAGTGTCGTGTATCTACATTTAAAAATTCTGGTTACTTAAATCATCTCCACTTTTTTTGTCAAGAAAAAAAGTGGCAAAAAATTACGAATGTCATAATATATTTTCAATGGTATTTTTGCCCGGTGTTGGAATTTTATAGTTCTTGGACTTCGCGCAAAAAACACAGCTCCTTCATTTTCTTCACATTTCGCTGTCGAAAGACGGGGTTCTTGAAATTCGGAAGAACATTACATTTTTCTTAAGAAATAGAAACGGGCGTTTGAGTTTGAACGACTTGATCTTTGGTTGCTTTCCGTCAAGGGAAAGTAACGGAATGAAAAACTTAGGAACGCCCATTCCCCATAAAGAAAAGTTAATTAGCTTGCTGGTTTGGTATATTGCTGAAATCTTTGCCATCGAAAAAATTTAAAGGACACTGGCAAGAATAATTTTTGCACATTCTCCTACTTAACTTTTATTTTTGGATGATAATGTTATATAAACTGGAAAAACTTATGTTGAGCAAAAGAACTTTGCCTGTGTTGGTTGTTGTGTTAATGACTGGGATATTGGGCGCTTATAGCTGCAAAGGCAGGGTAAATGACAATGACACGATCGGACGACAACAGCAATTGTTGCAATATATCGGAATGGTATTGGAACGGGACCATTACAGCCCCAAACCTATTGACGATGCATTTTCCAAACTTGTATTTGACAAATATCTTTCGTCCATCGACGCAGAAAAAGATATTTTCCAGAAAAAAGATATCGATAGCTTGAATGCTGCGTTCGGCGACAAGATCGACGACGAAATACATGGGGAAGCGCAGATGTCTTTTTTCCTGACGGCATTCAATATGCTGAACAACCGTATTGGAAAAGTGGCCAATATATACAATGACATATTGTCCAAACCATTTGACTTTACGGTGGACGAAACGCTTCCGGCATCTTTGGACAGCGTCGATTATCCGACAGACGACACGGCTCAGGTGACGATTTGGCGCAAAAGGTTGAAATACCAAACCTTGACGCGTTTTGTCGATATGCAAAACCAACGCGAAAAAGCAGCCGACACAAGTGCCATGAAGAAAAAAACGGACGCGCAGCTGGAAAAAGAAGCGCGCGAAGCCGTGAAAAAAATGCTCGACCGATCCTTCAAAAAATTTAGCCGCGACAACAGCGAGCCGCAGCAATATTCTTTGTTTGTCAATACGATCTGTCACATCATGGATCCGCATACGGACTATTTTCCGCCGGCGGACAAGCGTGATTTTGACAATGAAATGAGCAACAAATTTTATGGTATTGGCGCGCAGTTGGGACAAAGTCCTGACGGCAATATCAAAATCGTCGAAGTCGTAAAAGGTATGCCCGCTTCCAAAAGTGGCAAGATCCATGCAAACGACCTTATATTGAAAGTCGGACAAGCTACCGGCGAGGCCGTCGATATTAGCGGTTACGATATTGTCGATGCGGTCAAGTTGATCCGCGGCGCCAAAGGAACTATTGTCAGATTGACGATCAAACGTGCACTGGACGGCGGTATTGAGGTCGTGTCGCTGGAGAGAGATCTTTTGCGTCAGGACGAGCTAGATGCGCGCAGTGCTATACTGGAAAAGAACGGAAAAAAACTCGGTTATATTTATTTGCCTGAATTCTATTACGATTTCACGGATCCGAACGGTGCGCAATGTGCACGGGACGTAGCAGCAGAAGTGGAAAAACTGAAAAAAGACCATGTGGATGGGTTGATTTTCGATTTGCAGTCCAATAATGGCGGTTCGCTTTCGGAAGTCAACAAGATGGTCGGTTTGTTCGTAAACCAAGATCCGGTTGTACAGGTTCGCGACAGAAATGGCCGTTCCGAAACGCTGAACAAAGACGGGCAAAAAACGATTTACGACGGTCCGATGGTCGTATTGGTCAATGATTTCAGCGCTTCCGCTGCCGAAATTTTTGCGGCGGCAATACAGGATTATCACCGTGGTATCATTCTCGGTAACGATTCGTATGGAAAAGGTACCGTGCAAAGACAATTGCCAATAGGAAAAGCCAATGAAAGCGGCGATCCTGAATTTGGTGCGCTGAAACTGACTTTCCAAAAGTTTTATCGTATCAACGGCGAAGCTACGCAACGCAAAGGTGTCGTTCCTGATGTTGCGTTTCCTGATCAATTGTCGTTCTTGAAAATGCGCGAAAGAGACGAAACCTATGCGCTACCTTACGACAAGATTCCGGCGATTGCTTACAGTGAATGGAAAGCGCCATACGATGCAGCGAAAATTGTGGCTAATTCACAAGCCAGGATTGTTGCAAATCCGACTTTTGTGGCTATGCAGAAAAATATTGATTGGCTGACGACAAATGACGGAAAACCTATCAATCTGAATATCATCAAATACAAAGAAGACAAAGCGAATGCCGCTAAAATCAACAGCAAAGATGATAGTCTGATGGTCGTCAAAAATCCAGTTGTATCCAAACCTGCAACGGACAACTATAATAAATTTTACAAAAATGCGGATAGCGCCAAAGGAAAAAGATACCAAGATTGGTTGAAATATGTTTCCAAAAGTGTTTACGTCGACGAGGCCGTCAATACAATGATGGAAATGGTAGGGACGCCGCATCAGACGCCCGCTGACACTAAGAAAAAATAGTATAGTCTATCACTATAATGTGGAGAGGTTCGTGCTTGCACGAGCCTCTTTTGTATAGTGGAAACGAATAATGGTGGCAAAAAAAGGCTATAACGTTTGGTGATGTTATAGCCTCTTTTTAATAATATAGTTTAGATATTATAGTGCGTCAGGATTGACTCTTGTCGGTGTGTCTTTTCCGGAAACAATCGACTGTGCACTAAGTGCAATGGATTTGATAATCTCGGTCATATTGTCAAGATCCAAGGTTACGATTTCGTCGCTCAGTTGATGGTAATTGGGTTCGTTGTCCATTTTGGATGTGCTGATGGTATGTGCCGGAACGCCTTGTCTGGCAAGGGTTGCATTGTCCGAACGGTAAAACAATTGCTCTTTTGTATAAGGATCTGGATAAAACTGAAATTTGGAATCATTTAGATTTGTTTGCAAAATTTCTCCCATATTGGTTTTTTCAAAACCAGTGATGTACGCAGCGTTTTTGCCCCATTTACTTTCCGTGCCGATCATTTCAATATTGAACATTGCCACTACTTTATTGGGCTCAAATTGTTTGGAAAAGTACTGGCTGCCGTAGCCGCCGATTTCTTCTGCCGTGAATGCCGCAAAAATTAAAGTGCGTGCATTGTCGTTTCGTTTTTTATAGTATTGCGCTAGCTCAATAACGGCGGTCGTTCCGGATGCATCATCGTTGGCACCGTTATAAATACTGTCCGGATTTTTGCTAGGATCGACACCTAAATGATCATAGTGCCCAGAGAAAATAACGTACTCGTCTGGTTTGGATTTTCCGGGAATAATTCCCACCACATTTTGTAGTTTTTGCGCTTCCAGATTTTGTTGGATGTGCACGTCAAATGTAGACGGGACTTGCGTTTCCAATATAAATATAGTCGAATAGGGGCTTTTGAAAGCTGCCTGTGTAAAATGTGTTAACCGTTTGAAATATTTGCTGCAAGAAGTGTCGACCAATATAATTTTATTTTGGTTGCCGTGTATGGCTGCCATCGCTTTGGAAAACAAAACTTGAGGCGATTCGATTCGGTCTATTGTATAGCCACTGTTTTGTGTAATGTCTAGTTTTTCCTGCGTCGATACGACAACGATATTGTCTGCGTTTACAGTCGTGTTGTCAATCGTTCCGTTGATAGTATTGACGGAAGTTTTATATACGGAAAACTGTTGCAGAAAGCTATTCTGATTTTTGGGATAGGATAGTTCGGCTTTTTTAAATTCCGAGGCAATATAGTTGGCCGCGCGGTCAATATCAGGTGTGAACGTTTTTCTGCCGCGCATATCGTCCGAAGCCAATGCGGACAATACTTTCTGCACGGAAGCCTTATTGACGGTTTGGTCAATGTTTTGTGCATGGAGATGCAGATTAAAGGCCAGAAAGGTTAGCGGTAATAGTTTCCATTTTTTCATATAATGCTTTTGAAATATTATAATCCTATTGTTTAAAAATATTCATGTTCTCGTCGTAAATCGGACTCTGAACGCCTAAGAAATTCAAAACACTATGAAACACGTTGTTTTGCGTCAAAGCGTTGTTGGTTTTTAATTGCCTAGTACTGTCCGAAACCCAAACTATAAACGGGATTTCGTATTGTTCTTTCGGTGCAATACTCAATGGTAGCCCATGCATATATAAGTTGTTTTCTCCCAACGATTCGCCGTGGTCGGAAACAAACAGCATGGTACTATTATACTCTTTCAACTGTTTTAAATCATCAATCACGTTGTGCAGAATATAGTCCGTATAAACGATCGTATTGTCGTAGGCATTGATGAGTTCTTCTTTGGAACATTCACCCAATTCAACACTATTGCAAACTGGTTTAAACGTTTCAAATTGGGGTGGATATTTTTTGCTATAAGTCGGGCCGTGGCTCGTACTTGTGTGCAATACAATAAAAATTTTGTCCTTTTTGCTCGCCAATATTTGTTCTTTCAAGCCTGTTAAAAGAATCTCGTCATAGTCGCGGTTGTTGCCTTTATATTGGGCTTCCAGTGCTTGTTTGTTTTCGTAATCCTTAATGTGGACGGGCGGTTCGCCCCAGTTGGTGGTTCGCCAAACGACGTCAACGCCGTTTCTGTATAGATAGTTGGGAAGGATTTCGTATAGATCGCTAGTGTTTTTATGTTCCAAAATACATTTTACACCTGCCGTGGTATAAGTCGCGCAAGATGTTGCGTTAAACGCAAATAGGTTTTCCGTTTTGGACAGGAAAGGGTTGGTGTTTTTCTTATAGCCATACAACGAGAAGTTTTCCTTTCTCGCAGATTCACCTATAACTAAAATCACAACAGCTTTTTTGTTGTCTTTTATAGTTGCGTTGGGCAATAGGATTTCTTTTTCATTTTTCTGATGTTTATGGATATAGAAAAGCGGAATGTTGACCGTATAGGCCCAAGGCATTGCCAATCCGCCCAATTGTTTGGAATGTTTGTCGATCCACAACCAATTGCTTGCATTGGCAAATGATATAACCAATAGGAACAACAATGATAGCGATGCTGACGCAAAAAACTTCTTTGGTTTGGGATATAGGATTTGGGTTCTAATAATATAAATACTAGGGATTATGCCTAGGAAAATAATATATAGGAACAACTTTACGGACAGGAAACTGCTCGATTCCTCATAATTGGTATTGAGTACATTGCCGATCATGCTTTCGTCGACTATAACGCTATACGTATTGATAAAATAAACGGATACTGCGTTGAGTATCAAGAACAATGCTAAGAGCCATTTGCCCACTTTCCGTGTTAGAAAAAGAACTAAATAAAATGCAAACGCATTTGCAACGAGCATTATAACGACCAAACTTGCGATAATGATAATGCCGTTGAAACTTTTACTGTCTACATTTTTGCCGACAAAGGAAAAAAACGGATAATGAAACAATACAAAATTGACGATGCTCATAATCACGGCAAAGTGATTTAAGCTTGATTCTTTTTTTAACTTGAACATGAATGCTTGTATGGATAAGATGAATCTTTTAAAAAGAACAGACAAAAATATTACTTTTTTGGTAATTTTGGGGAGGGCGAGGGGTGTTCTAACTGTAGCCCATCAACCTTATTCCGATTTTCGTTTTTGAAATTATACCAAGCTCTTTAAATCAACGAAAAGCCGCGCATTCCGCGCGGCTTTCCAATATAGCGTAAGCTCTAAAAAAACTATGTTTTTTCAGCAAAAGCTTTTTCGATAGCATCCAAACCCTCTTGCAGTCTTGCGATGGATTCTTTTTTGCCGATCAACGCCGCAATATCAAAAACGTGCGGTCCAAATTTTCCGCCGACCAACATGATACGCAAAGGCAGCATGAGGTTGCCGGGTTTTTCGATTCCTGCAGCGGTGGTCGTTTCGTTGAAAATAATTTCCAAGTTTTCGGCATCCCAGTTTTGGCAGGAATCGTAAGCTGGGATTAGGTTTTCCTTGTAGAAAACTGCATAGGACGGATCCCATTTTTTGATAGCGGAAGCAGTGTCAATATGGGCTGGGCGACGGAAAAAGAAATCCGTTTGCGTGACGAAATCGGGCAGCAGCGTGCAGCGGTCTTTCGTCATGTCGATGATGCCCGCCAATATAGCGTCGCTGTCGATTTGCTTTTCAGTTACGCCATCCGCCAACAATAATTGTTTGACTTGAGGTTCAAGTTCCAGGCCTGACAATAGTTTGATCCATTCTTTGTTGAACCATAACGCTTTTGTATAGTTGAATTTCGCGCCGCCTTTGTGCACGCGGGCAATATCAAATTTTTCAACGAGTTCGGACAGTGAGAAAACTTCCTGTTCGGTGCCGTCATGCCATCCAATCAACGCTAACATATTGACGAACGCTTGCGGTACAAAACCTTTTTCACGGAAACCTTCCGTAAACTCGTTGTCACGTGGGTCGGTCCAGTTCATCGCAAATACTGGAAAGCCAAGTTTGGCGCCGTCGCGTTTGCTGAGTTTGCCTTTGCCGTCGGGTTTCAATATCAACGGTAGATGCGCCCATTCCGGCATGTTTTCCAAACCAAACAAATATTCCCACAACTTAATGTGGACGGGCGCGCTGGGCAACCATTCCTCACCGCGGAACGCGTGCGAAATCTGCATCAAATAGTCGTCCACGACCACCGCCAAATGGTAGGTTGGCATTCCGTCGGCTTTCAACAAAACTTTGTCGTCGACTTCCGACGTATTGAAACGCACGTCGCCTCTGATTAAGTCGCGGAACTGTACATGTTCGTTTTCGGGCATTTTGATACGGACGACGTAAGGCACGCCGTCATTGATTTTCTGCTGTACTTCGGCTGCGGAAAGCGTCAACGAATTGTTCATTTTTTCGCGCAGGGAAAAGTCGTATTTGGGAGAAGGATTTTGTTCTGTTTTGAAATTTTCACGCATCGCGGTCAATTCTTCCGGCGTATCAAATGCGTAGTACGCCTGACCGTTGGCTATCAGTTTTTCCGCATATTCGCGGTACATGGGTTTGCGTTCGCTCTGGCGATAAGGTGCGTAAGCGCCTGGTTTGAAAGGGCTTTCATCCGGTTCGATACCGCACCATTTCAAGGTTTCGACGATATATTCTTCCGCGCCGGGAACGAATCTTGTCTGGTCCGTATCTTCAATACGCAAAACAAAATCGCCGCCGAAATGCTTGGCGTACAAATAGTTATATAAGGCTGTACGTACGCCGCCGAGATGAAGGCCTCCGGTAGGAGAGGGCGCAAATCGTGTTCTTACTCTTTTTTCCATAACGCTGCAAAGGTAAATGCAGAATTTGGGAATTTGATGATTTGAAAATTTGAAAATGAATTTGAACAGTAGGTTGTGCATTTAGATCAATGATTAGGTCTTCGGGAGATTGCTCGCGCGTACCTCACTCAAAATGACGCTGTTTTTGTATAACGTCTCTATAAATTGGACGCCATTTCGACCAATGGGAGAAATCTCCAGTAATAGAGCCGTTCGTTTTGTTTAAATGTGTAGTGGGGCGGAGGCATTGTGGGACATTGAGTTGTTTGAAAATGCAACAGATTAGATACTTTAGCAGTCAATTCCTATCCATATGCGAAAAAGTATATTTCTTTTAATCCTGTTAAGTTGGTTCAATTTCGGCTGCGGCAACGGTCAGCAAAATCCGCAAAAAATAACTGCGTCCAATACAAATTCCAACAATAAAAATATCACGATTGTCAACTGGAATATCGAGTGGTTTGGTTCGGCCAAAAACGGTCCTTACGATTTGGATTTGCAGCAGGAAAATGTGCGGAAAGTATTGCTGTATCTACATGCAGACTTGTTTGGGCTTTGCGAAGTCGTCGATGTGGATCGATTTGAAAAAGTGGTACGCGCACTAGGCGACCAATATAGTTTTGTTGTTTCGGACTATGCGGCAAGCGTGAAAAACCGTAATAGTTCGGGTTGGAACGATGCACAAAAAATGGCTTTTGTGTACGACAAAAACGTGTTTAAAAATGTACGAGTGCGTGCATTTATGCAGCAAAGTGGTCGCGCTGGCTATAATTTTTCCAATGGACGTTATCCGTTTTTGTTGGAAGCCAATATGTCGCAAAACGGAAAAACGATTCCTATTGCGGTTTTGTTGATCCATGCAAAATCCGGTGCGGACAATAATAGCTATACAAGAAGGTTGCAGGCGGCGAATGAACTGACGGATTCGATTCGTATAGTATGGAAAGAGAAACCGTTGATGATTATGGGCGACTATAATGATGTTTTGCAAAGTAGTATTTCTGGAAAAAATCTCATTTCGCCCTATAATATTTTATTGCAAAAAGGTAATGTGGCATTGACTTTGAAACTTTCTGCTGCGAGTGGCGGTTCGACTTTGCATTATCCAACCGTGATTGATAATCAGATAGTCAATAGTGCATTGATGCAATACTATGTCAATGGTTCTATTGCGATTCGGAAAGATATTGTCAATGTTGTAAACGATTTTAAAAACGGAAAAACATCCGATCATTATCCTATAAGTGCTGATTTTGATCTGCAAAAATCAATGACTACCAATATAAAAAACGACGATGTGGTTGCCACAGAAACTATAAACAAAACCTCCAATACTAGCGCAACCAATAGTGCTGATTTTGTACAAATAGTATCACCTGGTTTTCAGGATGCAATAAAAATAAGGGTTTCGGAGCGGCAAGATAATGTACAGTTTGTACTATACAATAATTCCAACGAAAAAGTATTGTCTGTTCTTCGGCGTAGTATTGAACCGCGACAATCTTTCTTTTTGAGGTGCAAAGAATTGCCTAGTGGCGACTATACATTGGTTGTTTTTAAAGACGGAAACAAGAATGTATTTAAGGTGAGGAAAAATTAGTTTGTTGGTGTGGTCCGTGCGGACACGGACCTCGGAATTGTTGATGCCGAAAACCGATTTAATGTCGGCAGACGTAATGCCGTCGGGACGTCCAATAGCCATCCGTTTTACGTCTCTTCTAGTTTTTAAATCGATGACGACGACCTGCTTGTCGGATGTACAGAAAACAAACAACCTATTACCGTTTTTGTCTATGTATAGTCCTGCGCCGTGACCAATATTGATTTTCTGTTCCAATTGTTTCGTCTGCATATTGTAAAATAAAGATCGCCAGTCTTGACACTTACTATGCAAACTGTTTTTTTCATGTAGGATTCCGACTTTATAGTTTTTCCAATATAGTTTTCATTGTCTTCACTCCTTCTATATCGATAAATGTATTGCTCAATGTTTCCTGCATTGTTGCAACCGTGAAATCCATATTGGATGGGCATTCCATACGTGCGGAGGAATGAAATTCGGTTGCACCGGTTTCTAATACAAGTTCTTGCAAACTGTGACTGCGCACACCGCTTCCTGGAAGGATGACGATGCGGTCGCCAGCTTTTTCGACGAGTGCTTTGACAAGGTCTTTAGCGTCGTTGACATTCGGTTTTTGTCCGCTCGTCAATAGGCGGGCACAACCTGTTTGGACGATTTCTTCCAGGGCAAAAAGCGGATTTTTGCAACGGTCAAATGCGCGGTGAAACGTCAATTGCATATTGGGCGCGAGGTCAACCAACCTTTTCGTTCGTTCCGTATCGATCGTGCCGTCTTTGCGCAAAAGTCCAATAACCGCACCCGAAAACCCCAATTCTTTGACCATTTGCAGGTCTTTTTTCATCACTTCAAACTCCTCATCCGAATACAAAAAATCACCGCCGCGCGGACGTATGATCGGAAATACGGGAATGTCTATTTTGTCACGGACGACGCACAGCGTGCCGTAGGATGGCGTCGTGCCACCGTCAAAAGGATTTTCGCAAAGTTCGATGCGGTCGGCACCTGCTTTTTGTGCGGCGATGGCGGAGGCTATATTGAATACGGCGATTTCTAACAATTTCATACTTCCAAAAATAGCGGATTATTGCAGACCTTTGCGGGTATGGCCAATCGATTTTTCAGTTACCACAACACAGCATGCAGGTTGATCGCGTCTTATCGCAAGGAGATGCCGTTGCAGCATTTTCTCAAACAATATTTTTCCGAAAACAAAAAGCACGGTTCGAAAGACCGTAAGTGGATCAGCCATTTTTGCTATAGTTTTTATCGTTTGGGAAAGGCGTTGTCCAATATGGAAACCGACGAAAAACTGCGAATTGCGGTGTATTTGTGTACGGAAGACCTGTCTCCGTTGGGTAATTATTTTCCCGAAAACTGGGCGAAAACAAACGCGTTGGACGAGAAAATCCAATATGTTGAAACCCAATATGGTTTTAGGTTGGAGGAGATTTTTCCTTTCCGTGAACTGCTGATGCCGGATATTGATTTTTTGGAACTGAACAAAAGTTTTCTGAAACAGCCGGATGTTTTTTTGCGGATAAGGCTACGGCGCCAGGCTGCGGTAACGGAGGCTTTGCGGAAGTCCAATATTGATTTTTCCAAAGAAGGCGAGAACGCGGTTCGGATAAAAGGGCGCGTTGCGGTCGACCAGGTTTTACAGGTCAATAAAGACGTGGTGGTGCAGGATCTGCATTCGCAGGCGATTGCGACGTTGTTGCCCGACGGCAATATTGGCTCGATTTGGGACTGCTGTGCGGCGAGCGGCGGCAAGACGCTATTGGTGCGGGACCAATATCCGAAAGCTCGGATTGTCGTTTCGGACGTGCGCGAGTCGATGCTGCAAAACCACAAAAAACGTATGCAGGAAGCGGGCGTGAACGTGCAGCAATACCGTGTATTGGACCTGACGAAACCGGTCGAGGACTTGAAGCAAAAGTTTGATTTGATCATCTGCGACGCGCCGTGTTCGGGTGCGGGTACTTGGGCGCGGACGCCGGAGGAAATGTCCTTTTTTGAAAAAGATGCTTTAACACCGCTGCATCAATTGCAATTAACCATTGTTCAGCGTATCTTTGGGCTTCTAAAAGAGAACGGATATCTTTTGTATATTACTTGTTCTTTATTCTCGGAAGAGGATGACTGGATTATTCAGCAACTTGTGGAAAAGCTACCTGTATCTATCGAAAAACAACAATTATTTATAGGTACGGATAAGCGTGCAGACACGATGTTTGGCTGTCTGCTGAAAAGAACGGAATAATGTACAGAATGGAGAATGCGAGGAGCAATTGTTACTTTTGAGATATTTGGTATGCTTTTTAGGCTAATTGACAATAATCTATGGACACACTAAGAAAGCTTCTGGAAAAAATCTTTTCCAGCAATATCTATCCGCCAGCTAGAGGCGAATACTTGGATGCGTTGGTCAAAATCGCGCATAAAGTCAGTGTTCCCGCTAAAGAAACGATCTTCTCGACGGATGGTGCGTTTGATCAGATTCTTCTTTTGGAAGAAGGGATGGTTCGCTTGTTTGTGAACCAAAATGATAAGGAATGCACTGTTGATTTTTTAGCACAAGGACAGTTGGTATGGGTCTGCGATAGTTTGGCTACGGGGCTGTCAAATCGGTTTGGTTGCGAAACGCTTTTTCCGTGCACTTACTATTATTGGAAAAAGGAAGACTACATGAGATTACTGGAAGCATTCCCCTATCTCCGGACTGTACGGCGTATTACTACAGAAAGGCGGTTTCTCCAGAAAGCAGAGCGACTTAGGGATTTGCAGTCTTTGTCGCTCAAGGAACATTATCAGAAACTTTTGGCACGGCACGGAGACTTGATCAATAACGTTCCCCAATATTGTATTGCGTCTTATCTCGGCGTCAAACCTCAGAGCCTGAGCCGTATCAAGGCGTCACTAACCTCTTCTCAAAATAAAAAAGATGCACAATAACCTAGATGAACACGACGTGCTTTTTTCGGAAAGTTTTGACAGCACCTGTGCCCAATACAAAATTCCGGTGGATACCGCTTTGAAGATCAAGTCTTTGTGGAAACGTACATTTGTTCCTGCTAAAACAATACTTTTTGAAAGTGGAAATGTTTTTGATGAAGTCTGGTTTGTTGCGGATGGCGCGGTAAAAAGTTCGCGTTTAATCGGAGATGCCGAATGGACGTACACGCTGACGGTGCGAAACCAGTATATTGTGGATTTTAAAAGTTATGTTACTTGTGAGCCCTCGATATTGACGTTTCAGACTATTCTGGATATGGTGTTTTTCCGTATTTCCCGAAAAGATCTGGATGTATTGTGTGCAGAAGATCCTCACGCAAACGACTACGGCAGTTTTTTGGCGGAATATTCCACGGCGTTTGTCATGCAGCGGATATTGGATTTGCAGTGCATGACGTTGAAAGAACGTTATCAAGCGTTGGAAGCGCGGTATCCCGACGTGACAAAGTTGATCCCACAGCAGGATATTGCGTCTTATATTGGTGCGCAGCCCGAGAGCCTCAGCCGGGTAAAAGGAAAGGCCAAAGGTGGTTGATTGCTTTTCAATAAAAATTTTTGTTATTGACAATATTTTTTACCTTTGCAGCCCCAAATAGCTCTGTAAAGGGCTGTTATACGTTTGGGAGTCTCGACGTAATGCCGGGACGTTTAACCAAAAAAGTTTTTTAAAATGGCAAAGGAAATCTCAGGATTCGTAAAGTTGCAGGTAAAAGGTGGACAAGCCAATCCTGCACCTCCAGTAGGTCCTGCATTGGGTTCCAAAGGTGTTAACATCATGGAATTCTGCAAACAGTTCAATGCAAGGACTCAGGACAAGCCTGGTAAAGTATTACCAGTTCTTATCACTGTTTACTCTGACAAGTCATTTGACTTCGTCATCAAAACAGCGCCAGCATCTATCCAACTTATGGAAGCTGCCAAAATCAAAAAAGGTTCTAAGGAAAGTAATCGTGAAAAAGTAGGAAAAGTCACTTGGGATCAGGTAAAAGCGATCGCAGAAGACAAACTTCCTGACTTGAACTGCTTCACGGTCGAAAGTGCAATGAAAATGGTTGCCGGTACTGCGCGCAGTATGGGATTGACTGTTGAAGGTGCTGCACCATGGGACAATTAATTTAACTTCCTTAAAACTTATTATTTGCTATGGCAAGCGTAACAAAAAAAAGAAAAGTGGCTAACGCCAAAGTGGATGCTAACAAAGCCTATACTTTGCAGGAAGCTACTACATTAGTAAAAGAAATCAATACGACAAAATTTGACAGCTCTGTTGATTTGCACGTACGTCTGGGCGTAGACCCTAGAAAAGCTGACCAGCAGGTCCGCGGTACGGTTACTCTACCAAACGGTACGGGTAAAACAAAGAAAGTATTAGTATTGTGTACGCCAGACAAAGAAGCAGATGCTACCGCAGCAGGTGCTGACTTCGTTGGTCTGGACGAATATATCTCCAAGATCGAAGGTGGATGGACTGACGTAGACGTAATCATCGCTACTCCAGCCGTGATGCCAAAAATCGGTCGTTTGGGTAAAGTATTGGGTCCTCGTAACTTGATGCCAAACCCTAAAACAGGAACCGTTACCAACGACGTAGCTTCTGCCGTTACAGAAGTCAAAGGTGGTAAAATCGCTTTCAAAGTTGATAAAGCCGGTATCGTACACGCTTCTATCGGACGCGTATCTTTTACTCCTGAAAAATTGGCCGAAAATGGTCAGGAATTGATCAACGCTTTGCTGCGTCTCAAACCGACGACTATCAAAGGTACTTATTTGAAAGGTGTAAACGTGGCTTCTACAATGAGCCCAGGTATCCTTGTCGATACTAAATCCGTTGCGCACTAATCACGGCCGGATTCCCGAAAGGGTGGCGCTATTTTTAAAAAACGTGCAACGATGTACGTATCAAATTTTTGAAAATGACAAAAGATCAAAAAAATCAGGCGATCGAGCTTCTCAAAGAGAAATTCAGCCAATACAATAATTTCTATATCACCAATACAGAAGCTCTTACCGTAGAGCAGGTTGGTAAATTGCGTCGCGCTTGTTTCAACAAAAACGTTGAAATGAAAGTGGCTAAAAACACATTGATCAAAAAAGCTTTGGAATCCATCGATTCTGAAAGATACGCTGGCATTTACGACAGCTTGAACGGTGTGACTGCATTGATGTTCAGCGAAAATCCTAAAGATCCGGCTTTGATCATCAGCTCTTTCCGCAAAGACGCCAATTCTGAAAGACCAGAATTGAAAGCGGCTTACATCGACTCCGACGTATTCATCGGCAACGACCAGTTGGCTACGTTGAAAGAACTGAAAAGCAAACAAGATCTTATCGGCGAAATCATTGGCTTGTTGCAGTCCCCAGCGAAAAATGTTATCAGCGGCTTGAAAAGCGGCGGAAGCACGATTGCGGGCTTGATCAAGACTTTGTCCGAAAGAGAAGGATAGTTTTTGTTCGTACAACGGCGCACGTCAAGTGCGCTTAAAATAACTCGGCTCAAGCCTGGGAGCCGACTTTAAATTTTTTTAAACATCCGCTGGAGCACAGGCAATGAAAGCGGGAAAAATTCTAATTAAAATGGCAGATATTAAAGCATTTGCAGAACAATTGGTTAACTTGACAGTTAAAGAAGTTAACGAACTAGCACAAATTTTGAAAGACGAGTACGGTATCGAACCAGCTGCTGCTGCTGTTGCAGTTGCTGCAGGTCCTGTTGCTGGCGCTGCTGCGGCAGAAGAAAAAACTTCTTTCGACGTAATCTTGACTAACGCTGGTGCTGGTAAATTGGGCGTAGTTAAAGTTGTTAAAGAATTGACTGGCTTGGGTCTTAAAGAAGCTAAAGACTTAGTTGACGGAGCTCCTAAAGCAGTTAAAGAAGGTGTTGACAAAGCAACTGCTGACGACATCGCAGCTAAATTGAAAGAAGCTGGTGCTGAAGTTGAAGTAAAATAATCAACAGACTCACATTTTCACGTTTTTAACTTGTTCTAATTTTTAAAAACGCAAACGATAATTACAGGTAACCCCGCTATTTTGGTAGCGGGGTTATTTGTTTTATGACGGTGTGCTTCTAAGCATTTTTTACCGGCGGACTGGTTGGCCATGCCATTGCTGTATATGCTGTGCGTTGTGTGTGTAGGGCATCTCGTTACCGCTGATGTCCCTGATCGGCTCTCTTTGGGCGCGGGCAATATTCTTGTTGATTTTTGTCGGTCTGCTCGTTTTGACCCATTTGTTCTTTTTCTGGTAGTAATAAACTTTTTTGACGACGTCGTAGTACGCATTATACGCTGGAATGTAGTAGTAGCGAACTTGTTGTACATGGTTGTCGCGACGTTCTACCTGTACTGGATGCGGTGGCAATTGTCTTTGCTGTGCAAATGTGGTCGTACTGGTCAATCCAGCTACGAGTGCCAATAGTAAAAATCTGCGTTTCATAATATTACGTTTTTTAATGTGCTTGTTTCTTTGTGGATGTTAAAATCTGCCTCTGTGGCTGGCTTCGCGCATATTGCGACTGTTGTTGTTCATGGTCACGGCGTGCTGCATCTGAGGTTGTCTGTTCCAGTTTTGTTGAGGGATTCTGTTTTGTTCCATTCTTCTGTTTTCAAAACCTCTATCGTTGTCCATCATCGGCTGACGGTTAAAGGCAACAGGGCGAATGTTTCTTCCCTGAAACGCCCTTCTATCCATTGCAATACGTCTTGCATTCCGAAAATCATAGTTGCGGTACATGACGGGAATTGTATTGGAATAGTACCAACCGCCTTCGTAAGGATAAATGTATTGGCTGTTGGCTACGTCGTAATAGCAATTGATATCGTCGTAATAATAGTAGTCGCCGGCATCGGCTATTGGGGCAGCCATTATGGGCGCACTGTTGATCGCTGCGGAAAACACTCCGCCAATATTGAGCTGAACACTTACCTGAGCATCTGCTTTTTTGTCGCTTGCTAGACTGATGGTTGCTATCGCTAAAGAAAGAATTATCTTTTTCATGATCCAAATTTTAAGTTGTTAATAGAACCTTTGCTGACTATAGATTTTTCAACTTATGTGCCATGTTGGTGCAATTTTTTTGTCCATGACGACAAACGACTTTCTGTGTCGATAAACGGTTGTTTTGCGTCGGTAATGCCGGTTTTTTTTCGGTGAAATGATTTTTACAATTTTATAAAAAACGATAAACCGTTATTTTGCGGTCTTATGATTGTCTGTATTGCGGAAAAACCAAGTGTGGCAAAAGAGTTGGCGGAAATTCTGGGTTCTAAAATCCGGAAGGACGGTTATTTTGAAGGGAACGGCTATTGGGTGACCTGGACATTTGGACATCTGTGCACGCTCAAGGAACCGCACGATTATTCCGAACATTGGAAATCCTGGAGCTTGTACGACCTGCCGATTATACCACCCAGCTTCGGGATCAAGTTGATTTCCAATAAGGGCGTGGAAAAACAGTTCAATGTCATCAAAAACCTGATGGAAAAATGCGACGAAGTCATCAACTGTGGTGATGCCGGGCAAGAAGGCGAACTGATCCAGCGCTGGGTCATGCAAAAAGCGCAAAACAAAGCGCCTGTCAAACGTTTGTGGATTTCGTCCTTGACTTCGGACGCGATACGAGAAGGTTTTGACCATTTGCAGGATGCTTCCAAATACGACAACCTCTACGCCGCCGGCAGCGCGCGTGCAATCGGGGACTGGCTTTTGGGTATGAACGCGACCCGGCTTTACACGAAAAAATACGCGCAGAACAAAGCTGTTTTGTCTATTGGGCGCGTGCAGACGCCGACTTTGGCAATGCTTGTGCAACGTCAAAAGGAAATCAACAGTTTCGTTCAGGAAACGTATTGGGAACTCAAGACCGTCTATAAGGAAACGGAATTTACCGCGACGATCAACCGTCTCAAATCGCAGGAAAAAGCCGAAAAAGGTTTGGCTTATTTGCTGGATAAACCGTTCGAAATCGTTGCTTTTGAAATCAAGGAAGGCCGCGAAAAAAATCCCAAACTATACGATTTGACGGGTTTGCAGGTCGATGCCAACAAAAAATACGGTTTCAGTGCCGACATGACGCTCAAGCTCGTCCAGAGTTTGTACGAAAAGAAACTCGTCACTTATCCGAGAGTCGACACGACGTATCTTTCGGAGGATTTGCACGGAAAAGTTCCAGGTATATTGGGCAAACTTCATTTTTACGAAAAATGGACGAAAGCTATATTGGACAAGCCGATTCCCAGATCCAAAAACGTATTTGACAACAACAAAGTCAGCGATCACCACGCGATTATCCCTACGGGCGAAAATCCAAGCGGCATTTCCACCGACGAAAAACGTGTTTACGATCTGATTGCGCGCCGTTTTATCGCGGTTTTTTATCCCGAATGTATCGTGTCCAATACGACGGTTTTGGGTAAGGTCGGCGACGTGGAATTTAAGGCGACGGGCAAACAAATAATCGATCCGGGTTGGCGCGTTCTCTATCCGAAAGAGGCGGACAATAAGGAATCCAAGGAAAGGGACGAAGAAAAAATCATCCCCAATTTTGAAGCGGGAGAATCTGGTCCGCACGAACCTTTCATACATCGAGGAAAGACATCCGCACCAAAACCTTACACCGAAGCGACATTGCTGCGTGCTATGGAAACGGCGGGCAAACAAGTGGAAGACGAGGAACTGCGCGAAGCGTTGAAACAAAACGGTATTGGACGGCCTTCCACGCGCGCCAATATCATCGAAACGCTTATCCGTCGTCAATATGTCGAAAAGAAAAAAAAGAACCTTTTGGCGACGGAAATGGGCATTAGCCTGATCGATACGATCCAAAATGAATTGTTGAAAAGTCCCGAACTTACAGGTAACTGGGAACACAAGCTGCGTCAGATGGAACGTGGCGAATATCCTTTTCCGCAATTCAAACAAGAATTGATCGAAATGGTTTCCACGCTTGTAAAAGAAGTGAAAAACAGTGTCAATAAAGTAATCGTTCCCGCAGAAGAAACGATAAAGACAACTGTTCCCAAAACTGAAAAAATTAAACCGAAACCTGTGGACATTCAAACGTTTCAATGTCCAAAATGCAAGTCCCATAAGCTTTTGAAAGGAAAATCGGCTTATGGTTGTTCAGACTATAAAAACTGTTCCTTTGTATTGCCGTTTGAACTGTTCGGAAAAAAACTGACAGAAAAACAAATCGTCGATCTTTTGTCGCTCGGAAAGACTAGCAAGATCAAGGGTTTGGATGTTAATGGCGAAACGGTGGACGGAAAAATTGTATTGGCGGCGGACTATACATTTGCGGTTGAATCGTGATTTCGTAGGGGCGTATGCAATACGCCCCTACGATTATCGGGTTTAATAATTTTCTTAAAACGAAACTCAATAATAGGTCTGCACCTGCATTTCGGCCTGTTTTTTCCGTTCGATTTTCGCCTGTTTAAGTTTCAATATGCACATGTCAATCTCAAAGCCGATAAGCAACATCATCGATCCGTAAAACACCAGCAACATTATCAACATCACCGAACCGATCGATCCGTAAAACTTGTTGTACGTCGAGATATTCTGCGCCCAATAGGAAAAAACGGAAGTCGTCAATATGATCAATATGCTGCCGATAAATGCGCCGGGCGTCAAGAGTTTGTTGCGTTTTTTGATGGTCGGTCCATATTTGTACAAAAAAGCCAGCGAATACAGGAACAATAAGAAAATAACCACCCAACGCAAGTTTTTGATCAAAGCCTTTATATGTGGGTCTTTAATGTGCAGCCATTCCATTATTTTGGTAAAAATAGCGCCTTGCCCCATCGAAATAATCAAGTTGCCCAATACCAATATGACCAAAATCAACAGCAGGCGGATTGCTCGAAAACGCTTTTTGATAAAATTTGTTTTGGCGCGATTAGGGACGCTTTTGTCCATGGCGCGTATGATGCCCATCACGGCGTTGGACGAATAAAAAAGCGTCAATGCAAAACCCAAGGAAAGCAAACCGTTCTTCTGCTTGATGAAAATGTCGTTGAGGAATTTGCTCAATATGCGGCGTGTATTGCGGTCAGGCGTGATGTCGTAGACCAAGGATTCCAACGCTACAAAAAACTGTTTGGAAATGGGCAAATACGGCAACAGTGAGCATATAAACAGAAATATCGCGGGAATCGCCAATAGTATGTTGAACGACATGGACGCGGAACGCAGCGACAAGCCGTCTTTCTTGATCGTTTCCCAAAACGCGTTGTACACTTCGTACACGTTGAAACCTTCAAATCCGGGAAGCACAATTTTTTTGCTGCATGCACGGACGAAGCGGATCGGGAAACTGTTTAATATGAGCTTTTCTAGTTTAGTCAACTATCTGTCGCGTTGTTTGTGCTATTGTTTTTGTGCGGAATCTTTTGCCGCCATTCTTTTGTCCAGCGCGTCGCGGTATTGGTTCGCGTATTGAACGTGTTGTTGGAACGTTTCGCTAAATTCATGCGTGCCGCTAAAATCGCTTTTCGCGACGAAGAACAAGTATTTCGTGCTGGGTTGGTCCAATACCGCGTCGATTGTTTTTTGGGACGGCGTGCATATTGGGCCAGGAGGCAAGCCTTTGTTTTTGTACGTATTGAAAGGTGACTGCACCTGCAAATGCCCGGACAAAACGCGTTTGATGGTGAAATCGTTCAGCGCAAAACGTATCGTCGGATCTGCACCCAACGGCATATCGATTTTGTAGCGGTTGTAGTAGACGCTGGCGACATTGCCTTTTTCCGCATTATTGTTGGTTTCCTCTTCCACGATGGACGCGAAAATATACACCTGCAACGGCGTCAATCCTAGTTTGGTTGCTTTGGCAGTACGGTCGTTGCTCGCCCAAAAATCTTTTTGATAGTCCTGTAGGCGTTCCATGATGGCGCGTATGGAACTATTCCAGTTGAGCAAATAGGTGTCGGGGATAACCAATGACAGGACGGTATTGGTGTCCACACCTAAGAATTTCAAAGAATCGTTGTTGTTCAAATAATTCAACGCCGTGAGCGAATCCAGCCTAAACTGGCGACCAATCAAACCCGCAAAATCTGCTCTGGTTCTTACTTTGTTGACGACAAGTCTTGCCGGCGCTTGTTCGTTGTGACGAAGCGTTTGGAGGATGCTTTTGATGCTTTCTCCTTTTTTTATTTCAAATCTTCCCGGTTTTATTCTATCCCAAAGCTGCAGTTTGTCCGTCAAAAAGCTGAACAAACCTAAGTTTTTGATGCCGTTTTTACCCGAAAGCTGACTAAGTACCGTGTCTTTTGCGTTGCTTTTGGTCGTGACGAAAATGTATTTGTGCGGTGCGTCAAATTTGGTGGCGTTAAGCCCAACCATGACGTAGCCGATGCCGCCGATCAAAACGATCAATATCAGAATCGTAGCGAATAGTTTTTTCATGGAATAGTTTTTATTGTGAAACGAAACAATAATCAATCAAGGTTTGCGACAAAAAAAGATTCGGTTGTAAATGGGTTAGGACCCAATTTTGGACAAAGTTAACAACAAAAAACCCTGGCATAAAGTCAGGGTTCAAAAAATATAAAAAAGTCCGAAAACTTATTTCGCTGGTTGCTGTGCTGGCGCAGGAGCGGGCTGGCTTTGTTGTGGAGCTGCTTGCTGAGATACTGGCGCGTTGGTGTTGAGGTTTTTCAACATGGAATTGTCGTTGGACGTTCCCGCCGTACCTTTCAGGAATACGATGGAAATCAAGCACAACAAACCCAGTGCGCCTGCAAAGATCCAAGTGCCTTTTTCCAATACGTCGTTCGTCTGTTTTACGCCCATGAACTGGTTGCTGATGCCGCCGATGTTACCGGAAAGGCCACCGCCTTTTGGATTTTGGATCAATATGACGAAGCCCAATATGACGCTGATCAAGATTACGATTATCAAAAACAAAAGAGCCATTATGTTAACTATTTTTTAGATTATTAATCAAGGATGCAAAATAAGTTGATTTCTCTGGTTTTAACAAACTTAATTTTTCGAGAATATCGATCGCTTCCTGTTTTTTGCCTTGCTGTACCAATATGTCGACCATCGTTTCGGTGAGGATCGCGGACGCTTTGTTGGAGTCGTCGGCTTTTTGCAGGATAATTTTGCTGTCGGAAGGTTCTGCGTTTTTGTCCATTTGGTCGGCGCCGATACGTTTCATCTGCTTGAGCCAATCCGAAAAACGTTTGACTTTTTGTCCAAAATCGGTTTGGATCGAATGGTCGATCGTGATGCCGATGGACGCAAAATAATCTTTGGCCGGCAACAGCGCGGGGCTGTCAAAACTCAGTTTTTCTTTCGGCGCTTCGGTTGATTTGAAAGACGCTGCCTGTGCTTCCAATATAGCGGAAAGGCGCGAATTGCCTTCGTTTTCCGTTTCCGTTGTATCGGCAGAACGGTTTTCTTGCGTTTCGTCCGATAGGTTTTCGGTTTCTGTGTTGGAAACCGTTTCCTGCGGAAGTGCCGTTTCTCCCGTTATATTGGATGCGCTGTTTTCTTCCACATTTTCCAATATGTTTTCCGGGCTATCTTCTGTTTCAATATGGGAAAGCGTTTCTTCGGCTATTGCTTCTATATTGTCTTCGGGAAAATCTTCGGCTGTATGGGACGATTGTGCTTGTGCCGCTGTGTCCAATATATTTTCGGAAATGGTTGCTGATTCTATATTGGGAACAGTTTCCGCTGTTGATTCGGTAGCTTCGATTGAATTTGCTTCAATATTGGTTTCCGTAATTTCTGCTGCTGGAATAGCTTCTTCCGCAATGGATTCGGAAATGTTTTCCGTATTGGATGCTGGTTTTTCCTGCGCGTCCAACGTGGTATGAAGCGATTCCAACTGAAAATGCAGCCATTGCGGATTTTGGAAATTGAGCGCTGTTTTTTGCAGTTGCTGCGGATATTCGGGATTGTTTTCCCTTTTCATTTTGACGGTCAACAGTAGTTGCGCCAAGGTAAAATAGGGATATTGGTGCACGATGTCCTTGAGCTCCTGTACGGGAACCTGCTTCAAATCTGACTTGCCTGTAATCCAACTAACGATATTATTTTCCATCTTTATTTGCGCTGCATATTGTCATTCATTCCGAGATACCGGAGATTCATAGGTGTTGCCAAGGTGAAAATACGAAAACTTACCAGTTGGCAAAAACATCGTTGAAAATTGATTCGCTGACGTTTTTGATGATGTCGTCTTTCAGTTTCAATTCTGCTTCCTGCAAAGAAAGGTTGGACGAAAAATCAAAATTTTGACTGACGTTGAAATCTTTCTTTTTGCCTTCCTTGGTATTGTCGATCCATACGAGGTGAAACGTCACTGCCAAACGGTTGAGGCTTGCGGCGGATTGCGAACCGTTGGTACCGCCGGCGCCAATACCGGAAGTGGTCACGTCGTAGCCCGTCACTTCGCCGCTCAATACATAGTCGGCATTGTTGTCTTCGTTGATGACGAGTTTGGTCTGGTTGTTGACCAACTGAACGACCGCCGTCGTCAGGTTGGGCGCGATGATGGGGTTGATGTAGCGCGCCTTGTTGCCAAAAAGGCTGACGTGGACGGTTTTGACTTCGGGCGGAATGCTGACGTTTTTGAATGAATAAACGCCGCAGGAAGTAGTGCCGAAAACGATCAATGCCAATACGGCCAAGGTTTTCAAAGTCCAATGCGCATATTTTTTCCTAGTCGTTGATGTCATATTCTTTCAGTTTTCGGTACAATGTTCTTTCGCTGATGCCGAGGTCGTTTGCCGCGTCTTTGCGTTTGCCGCGGTGTTTTTTCAGCGCTTTGGTGATAAGTTCTTTTTCCTTGTCGATGATATTGAGCGTTTCCTCGACTTCTTCATGTTCCTGAAAATCGTTGTTTTGCGCCGAGATTACGACTGGTTTGGGTGCGTCCGCGGAAGCAAAGCTGCTTTCAAAACGTGGTTTTTCGGAAGTCGGAATATACGTATTGCTGGACGGCAAAGCCTTGCTGTTGTCGTAATGCGGAATGTTTTTGTCGACTTCGTTGAAAATCGGCTGTTCCGAAAAAGACGGATGCGCCGCCAGGGAAGGGTTTTGCAAAACGTCCAAAAACATCCGTTTCAGCTCGTTGACATCTTTTTTCATGTCAAAAAACAACTTGTACAGAATTTCCCTTTCGTTGGCAAAATCGGTGTTGCCTTTGTTTCCGCTGTTGTTGGTGACCATGGGCAGGCGCGCTTCCTGTTTGTACGGAAGAAACTGCTGTATGGTTTCGATGTCGATTTCTTTTTTCTTGCTCAATACGGAAATCTGTTCCGCCACGTTTTTCAGTTCGCGTACGTTGCCCGGCCAAGGATAGTTGACGAGCCAGTTGCGGGCGTTTTCGTCCAGTTGTACCGGCGTCGTATTGTAGCGTTCGGAAAAATCCACGACAAATTTTCGGAACAAAAGAGAAATGTCTTCTTTTCGGTCACGCAAAGCGGGAACGCGTATTGGAACAGTACTCAAACGGTAATAAAGATCTTCGCGAAACTTGCCGACTTGCGTAAAATCGTACAAATCCCTATTGGTCGCCGCGATGACGCGCACGTCGGTTTTCTGCACTTTGGAACTTCCCACACGGATAAATTCGCCGGTTTCCAATACGCGCAAAAGACGCGCCTGCGTGCCGAGCGGCATTTCGCCGATTTCGTCCAGAAAGATCGTGCCGCCGTTGACGGTTTCGAAATAGCCTTTGCGTGCATCCACCGCGCCCGTAAACGAACCTTTTTCGTGTCCGAAAAGTTCGGAATCGATCGTCCCTTCCGGAATCGCACCACAGTTGACGGCGATGAAGGAATTGTGTTTTCGGGAAGACAAGGCGTGTATGATCTGCGAAAAGGCTTCTTTACCGACGCCGCTTTCGCCGACGATCAACACGGTCAAGTCCGTCGTGGAAACCTGCACCGCCGTGTCCAACGCGTGGTTGAGCGCGGGCGAGTTGCCGATGATGCCGAATCTATTTTTGATGGACTGTAAATCCATGGATTTTTGAATTGTGATTTATGAATTGTGAGAAAAGTAAAAAAACAAAAGTCTTTCAACCATTAAATAGCTAAGCCAGCATTTGCGTCGGGTGGGTATTCGTGTAAAATACTTTTTACCTCTGTATGCAACAATGCAAGGTGTTCTTTTAAGATGATGTATAAGCCCGCAGGATTTACACTGTCATCATCATGAACGATGATGTGCCGTAATGCGAAGATTTTAGCTTTGTTGCTGATCGGAATAGCATTGTTGATTTTATTTGCCTGATAAAGGGCGTCACCAACAATGCTTAACCGACGTTCTATTGCATCTTTGAGCATCTCGTTTTGTTCTATCTGCTCGATTTTGTCTATTTGTGCAGAATAGGAAAGAAGCCTGTCGATGCTTTCTAAGACATCATGCAAATATTTCAATACTTCAAGCTCCATATATCGGTGTCAAATCTTTTTTTATCGATTGAATAAAATAGGGATTGGTTATGCCGTCGATCCAAACTAAATCTACTTTTCGATGAAGCACATTTTCCAGTTGGGAAAGTAGTTCGAGATAATCAGGTTTTTCTCTATTTCCATTTTTTCTACATTGTCGTCAAAACGGAAAAGAAAGTCAATGTCGCTCGAATGGTTATAACCTGTTTCACGAGCCGCATTGCCAAAAAGATACAACTTGCTGACAGACAAATCTTGGTAGACTTGCAGTAAGGCTGTTATGTTGTCCTTGACTAATGAGATCATCGTTTTGGATTTTAGGTTTACACAATTTCTCCCAACAAGGTTGCCTGCGTACAGTGCGTAACCTTGACTTGGCAATAGCTGCCCGGTTGATGTGCACTGTCGCTGTTTTTTGGAAATACGATGGTTTTATATTGGGAAGTGTGTCCTTTCCATTCGTCTTTGTTTTTTTTGCTTTCGCCTTCGATCAATACTTCAAACGTTTTGCCGAGGTCGCGGTGGTTGCTTTCGAGCGAAAGTCTGTTTTGGAGTTCAACGATTTCGGCCAAACGTCTTTTTTTCGTGGCTTCCGGAATGTCGTCTTCGTAACGGCGCGCCGCCAATGTGCCGGGACGCTCGCTGTAGAAAAACATATAGCTCATGTCGTATTGGCTATATTCCATTAGGCTCAACGTATCTTGGTGATCTTCTTCCGTTTCGGTGCAGAAACCTGCAATAATGTCCGAACTGATACCGCAGTCGGGAACGATTTTTTTGATTTGGTCGATTTTTGCCTTGTACCAGTCGCGCGTGTATGTACGGTTCATCAACTGCAATATACGTGTGCTTCCGCTCTGCAAAGGCAGGTGGATGTAGCGGCAGATATTGGGATATTTGACCATGGAATACAACACGTCATCCGTGATGTCTTTGGGATGCGAAGTGCTGAATCGCACACGCAAAAGTGGACTTACTTCCGCTACCATTTCCAACAGTTGGGCAAAAGTAACAGGTGCGTCGTTGGTATTGGACGTGTAGTGGTAACTGTCCACGTTTTGTCCCAAAAGCGTGACTTCTTTGTATCCTTGTTCGAACAAATCTTTTGCTTCCTGAACGATGGACGCAGCGTCGCGGCTTCTTTCGCGCCCGCGTGTAAACGGTACGACGCAAAAACTGCACATATTGTTGCAGCCGCGCATGATGGAAATGAACGCTGTGATGCCATTTGTATTGAGGCGAACGGGCGAAATGTCCGAATAGGTTTCTTCGCGGCTCAACATGACGTTGATGCCTTTTTGTCCCGTTTCGGCTTCCGTAATCAGTTGAGGGAGAGAGCGATACGCATCGGGTCCGATTACGATGTCGACCAGTTTTTCCTCTTCCAAAAATTTGGATTTCAACCTTTCTGCCATGCAGCCCAATACGCCCACGAGCATACCGGGTTTTTCGCGTTTCATTTTGCGAAACTCGGTCAGGCGCTTACGGACGGTTTGTTCCGCTTTTTCACGGATGGAACAAGTATTGAGGAAAATCAAATCCGCTTCTTCGCTGTTGCGTGTCGCGCCAAAACCTTCTGCGTTCAATATGGACGCGACGATTTCGCTGTCGCTGAAGTTCATCGCGCAGCCGTAGCTTTCTATGTAAAATCTCTTTTTGTATTGGTTGGGATCTAGCTCAAAAGGACTGTAAGCCTCGCCTTGTCTCGTCTCGTCTATTTTTTTGGATTGCAGCTCCAATGTTTCCATTCCACAAATTTTAAGTTGCAAAAATAAAGAAATTAGGGAAAAATGTCAGATTGGCAGAGGCTTAACATTATTTTCCCATTTGCCCCGTCTATATTTGTGACGTCAATCGAAAAAACGTGTTAGTTGAACATGCTGAAAGGGCTTTGTTTATTTTGTTGTTTGAGTATTACTCTTCTAGGAGAAACATTGTTGGCGCAGGACAATATTCCTGTGCGGGCGCTGCCTTCCCAGATCTTCCGTACGATTTCGAAAGACGACAAGGACACTGTGAAATGGAAATGGAAATTTGGTGGACTCTCTAACCTTAACCTTGCGCAGACTTCGCTGAGCAACTGGTCAGCCGGTGGCGAAACGTTTTCGATGTCGATACGAGCGTACCAAAACCTGCATCTTTTTCACAAGTCGGGACGCCACACTTGGGACAACAACTTGGATTATCGGTTTGGGTATATTCAGACCAATTCGATGGGCGGACAGAAAAACGACGACCAGTTTGACTTTGTTTCCAAATATGGTTTGCAGATGGATTCGTCCAAAAAATGGTACACGTCCATATTGTTCAACCCGCAGACGCAGCTTTTTGATGGGCGTACTTATTACAATAGGGACAGCAGTTCTTTGGCGTCGACCTTTTTGTCGCCGGGCTATATTACGTTGGCGATCGGTTTTGACTACAAGCCGATTCCGAAAAAGGATTTTTCCATATTTATTTCGCCTATTACGAGCCGTACGACTTTGGTGATGAAGCGCAAACTGGCGGCCTTGGGAAGTTTTGGCGTATTGCCGTATCATCGTTATCTGGAACAGTTCGGTGCGTTTAGCATGGTTACGTTCAACGGTTCTATTATGAAAAATGTGGACTACGCCGGCAAGCTGAATCTTTTTTCCAACTATCTGGGTCATCCATTCAATATTACGCTGTACAATACGAATATGCTCAATTTCAAGATCAACAAACTCTTGACGGCCAACTACAGCCTTAACCTTATCTACGACGACGACATTAAAATTGCGCAGCCAGACGGTACGAGTCATCCGGCGCTACAGGTGATGAGCGCGATTGGTATTGGCTTTTCTTTTCCGATCAAACCGAGCTATGTGCGGATTTAAGTAATCTCCACTTTTTTCTTGACAGAAAAATGGCAAAAAATTACGAATGTCACTTTGTCTTTTATAGGTATTGGTGCAGTCGCTTCGCTCGAGCCGCCTCAAAACGACTTGATCTTTGGTTACTTACCATCAAGGGAAAGTAACGGAATATTTTCCTTTGAAAATGATTGTCGAAAAATAGAATCGTTGGCTTAACCGATGGTACTACTTGGAAATATGTTAATATTGCACTTGAGTAGAACCAAAAAATGCGCTAAATGATTATCGCTATTTACAGTAGGGGCGTGACACGCGAGCAAAAACCTGCCCTTGACCAGTTGATTGGCTGTTTGCAAAAATATCCATCCAAAATCTGGCTGTTCAATGCGCTCACAGAGCAATATCCCTCCCTGAAATCAATCGAAAACGTAGGTGTGTTTGGCGGTTACAAAGACCTTCCCAACGACACGAAAGTACTGATCAGCCTTGGCGGCGACGGTACGATCCTCGATGCCGTCACGATCGTGCGCAACAAAAATATCCCCATATTGGGCATTAACCTTGGGCGGTTAGGTTTTTTGACGGGAGCCAACAGCAACGAAATAGAAAAAGCGGTCAACGCTCTGTTTCACGACACCTATATTGTAGACAACAGAAGTCTTTTGCATATTGAAGGTTCGCGCGAAATATTTGGCGACATACCTTTTGGGCTGAATGATTTTGCCATATTGAAACAGGACATTGCGCCGATGATCAATATTCATACGTATCTCAACGGCGAATTGCTCAATACGTATTGGTCTGATGGATTGATCGTCGCAACGCCGACGGGATCGACGGCCTACAACCTGAGCTGCTATGGGCCGTTGGTGTTTCCGCATACTTCCAGTTTTGTCATTACGCCTATTGCGCCGCACCAGCTCAACGTGCGCCCGATCGTCATTCCGGACGACAGCGTCATTTCGTTTGAAGTAGAATCGCGGTCCAATACATTTATCTGTTCGCTCGACGCGCGCCGCGAGATCGTGCGCAAGGAAGTACAGATCGCCGTGCGCAAAGAAAATTTCAAAGTGGGCATCATACGCTTGGAAGATGCAAGTTTTCTCACGACGCTGCGCAGCAAACTGGATTGGGGCGTAGACAAAAGAAATTAGCACAAAAGGCACGAAAACCTATTTTTGGGCGTTATGTATCCAATATAAATATGAAATAACGCTCATAAAAACTGCGGGCGAGCCTCCGTTGTTGCATTTTAGTATATAGTTATGTTTAAAAAAATCCTCATTCTTGCATTTGTACTGTTCGCCAAAGAGCATATCCATGCACAGACATACGAAAGTTACCAACACAAAGGAGAAATCGGCGCAGGAATTGGGCTTAGCAATTATTTTGGCGACTTGAACCCCGACGAAAATTTCAAACGTGCAAAATTTGCAGGCAACCTTTACTACCAATATTATATCAACAATTATTTCGGGGTGAAACTGTCGGGTTTGTACACGCGCTTGGGCAATTCGGACGTGTACAACAAAAACGTCGCTTACAAAATGCGCAATTTGAGTTTCAATACCGACGTGTGGGAACTTACCTTAAACGGAACCTTCAACTTTTTCAAATTTTTGCCGGGCATTCCGGGGCATCGTTTTACGCCGTATGTTTCTGCCGGTGCCGGTATTTTCAACTATAATCCTTATACGTTCCTCAATGTTGAAGGAACGGAACAAAAAGTTTTTTTGCGTCCACTTGGGACGGAAGGACAAAACAGTATTACGCCGCATGACGGCAAAAAGTATTCTTCGCTGGCATTGGCGTTTCCATTGTCTGTAGGTGTCAAGTATGCGCTTACCGAAAACTGGAACCTATTTGCGGAAGTTGGTTATCGCTTCACCACGACGGATTATCTGGACGATGTCAGTACGACGTATGCTGGCGAACAGGCTTTTCTTCCTGCGAACTACAAGGGTTCCGTTAAAGATTTGTATTATGCGCAGCGATTACAGGATAGAAGTGGCGTCGTGACAGACCCAGCCATCGGCCAAGCGGGCTTCAGCCGAGGCAACAGCAAGGCAAAAGACAGCTATCTTATTGGCTTGATTGGCGTATCTTTCAATATAAATGGATATAAATGTCCTCCTTCTGGGCAATAGCCGATTTATTCATCCATTCTTTTTACTACATTTGCGCGCTTAAGGTACAGCTATAAATATGCAGCCGCAAAAAAACGATACAATAGACAAATCACATTTGCCTAAACATATTGCCATCATCATGGACGGCAATGGACGTTGGGCAAAACAGCAGGGAAAAGACCGTCTGTACGGTCATTTTCATGGTGTGGACAGTGTGCGTTCGGTCGCGGAGGGCGCCGCCGAATTGGGCGTAGATTGCTTGACATTGTACGCTTTCAGTACGGAAAACTGGGATCGTCCTGAAAGTGAAGTCAACGGATTGATGGAGCTTTTGGTCAAAACGATCCACGGCGAAGTCCCGACTTTGAACAAAAACAATATCCGCCTTTTCGTGATTGGCGATACGTCCATGCTGCCTGACGCGGTGCAGGACGAACTGCAACTGGCGCTTGGCAAAACCTCCCAAAACACAGGTCTCCAACTTGTATTGGCGTTGAGCTACAGCAGTCATTGGGAAATCACGGCGGCGGCAAAGCAGGTCGCGGAAGAAGTGAAAGAAGGCAAATTGTCCGTCGACCAGATTACCGACAAAGTTTTTGCAGAACACCTATCCACGGCATCTTTTCCTGTATTGGAACTGATGATCCGTACGGGCGGCGAGCATCGAGTGAGCAATTTTTTGCTTTACCAACTTGCCTATGCCGAACTGTATTTTACGGACATACAATGGCCTGATTACCGAAAAGAGGATTTGTTCGACGCCATCATTGATTTTCAGAAAAGGGAGCGTAGATTTGGCAAAACAAGCGAACAGATTCAGGCAAAGTAGAAAGTTCAAATAATTTTTTAATTTAACATACACTTTTAATTATTCCCTTTAATTTGCCGCTTTTATGCGACGATAGCGTGTGGGCTTAATTAAAATTATAAGGATAACAAACAGTATTTTTGGATGCACAAATCATATAAAATTGTTTTATTGGGGTTAGTAATTTGCTTACTCAACAGCCCAATAATGGCTCAGGTTCCCACCAATTTCGGAGATACGGCCAACAAAACAGTGAATTCTTTAGATGCTGATTTGTTAAACATTTACAATCAATCCACTACCAAAAAGTACAAAATTGCCGGTATCGACATTACGGGCAATCAATATTTCGATTCTAGCTTATTGGTTTCCATTTCCGGTTTGTCGGTCGGCGATGCTATTACTATCCCCGGTGCTGACAACGTTTCGCGCGCGATCAACAAACTGTGGTCGCAAAACTATTTTAGCGATATCGCAATCTATTATTCTAAACTGGAAGGCGACAATATCTGGCTGGAAATCCATGTAGAAGAAAGGCCTCGCTTGACGCATCTTTATTTTAAAGGCGTTCCCAAAACGCAGGGCGACGAGATCAAAGGTCGTTCTGGACTTGTATTGGGACGTGTCGTAACGGATGCCAACAAAATGGGCGCGGTTTCCGCTATCCGAAAATATTATGACGAGAAGGGCTTTAGAAACCTGCATGTACGCATACAGGAAGTAAAAGATACTTCGTATATTGGTCAAAACGGTGAAACCCTGACTTTCTGGATCGAAAAGGGAAACAAAGTCCGTATCAACGACATTTATTTCGTCGGAAACGAAAAAGTGCCGGACGACAAGCTCAAAAAGCAGATGAAAGGTACGAAGGAAATGATGCGCCTGACGCTGTATCCTGCAAAAGATACGCCGGTCTGGGGTATCAACAACAAATATCCATTCAACCAATATCTGAAAGATTATGGTCCGTTGCGTCCAGATTTGACTGGAAAAGTGCTGGTTCCGTATTTTCGTTTCAAACTGTTCAACTCGGCTAAGTTTGACACAAAAAAATACGAAGACGACAAAGCCAAAATCGTCGATTACTATAACAAGATTGGTTATCGTGACGCGGCTATCCTAAAAGATACGACGTATTACAATTCCAAAGGACACCTCAATGTCGCATTGAAGGTCAACGAAGGACACAAATATTATTTTGGTAATATTACCTGGAGAGGCAACACGCTGTTTTCCGATTCTTTGCTGACAGAGATCTTGGGTATTGAAAAAGGCGACATTTACAATCAGGATCTTTTGAATACCAAATTGGGTATTACGATGAATCCGGAAGTGGCGGATATCAGTGGACTTTATATGGATCGTGGTTATTTGTTCTTCCACGCTTCTCCTACGGAAGTCGGCGTACACAAGGATACGATCGATTTCGATATTCGCATACAGGAAGGTCCGCAAGCATCTATTAAATATGTCAGAATCGGCGGTAACGACAAAACGAACGAACACGTCGCGCGTCGTGAACTGTACACTTTACCGGGCGACAAATTCAGTCGTGAAAATCTGATCCGTTCTCAAAGACAATTGCAAAACTTAGGTTTCTTCGACCAGGAAAAAATCGATCCGGGCGTACAAACGAACCAAGAAGACGGTACGGTTGACTTTAACTGGACGGTACAGGAAAAATCTGCCGACCAGCTGGAATTGAGCGCCGGTTTTGGTGGCGGTATTGGATTGACGGGAACATTAGGTTTGACGTTTGCCAATTTCTCTACAAAAAATATTTTCAACAAGAGTGCATGGCAGCCGTTGCCTACAGGTGACGGGCAGAAATTGAGTCTACGTTTCCAAAGTAACGGTAAGATGTACCAGTCCTACAACCTTTCCTTCTCCGAACCTTGGTTGGGCGGTAAAAAGAGAAACGGTTTGCAGTTCAGCATTTACGATACCAAATACAATAATGGTTACAACTATTATACAGGTAAATTTGAAGAGACAGCTGGTAATCCTTGGTTCAGAACGACAGGTTTGTCGCTTGGGCTTTCCAAACAGTTGAACTGGCCGGACAACTATTTCTCGTTGACGACGGCAATCAACTACACGCGTTATCAGTTGCACAACTATACGATCGACTATTACAATATGCCGGATTTTAACAACGGTGTATCCAATAACCTGAACCTGAAGTTGACGTTGCAACGTTACAATATTGACAATCCAATATTCCCACGTTCGGGTTCCAATTTTATGTTGAGCGCGCAACTGACGCCGCCGTATTCGATCATGGACCCGAAAATTGTCAACTATTCCGATGCACGCAAATACAAATGGATCGAATACCACAAATGGCGTTTCACGGGTGAATGGTACGTGCCGTTGACAGCGCCTGTCGGGGAGGACAAAAAACAATTGGTATTGAAGATGTCTGCCAAATTTGGATACATGGGTAAATACAATACCAATCCAGATCTGTTGGTTTCACCGTTCGAAAGATTCCAGTTGGGAGATGCCGGTTTGAGTAACACGTATTCCTTCTTGGGTTACGACATCATTGCTCAAAGAGGTTATCCGGTATATTCTACTTCCAATCCGAAAATCAATCCGGATCAACAACAAGCGTCCACTTACTTTACTTTGTTCAACAAATACACAACGGAGTTGAGATATCCATTGACGTTGAACCCAAGCAGTACGATATTCGGTTTGGCGTTCTTCGAAGCGGCGAACGGTTGGTACGGTTTCAAAGATTACAATCCGTTCCAGTTGAGACGTTCCGTAGGTTTGGGTATGCGTTTCAATTTGCCAATGTTTGGTTTGTTAGGATTTGACTACGGTATCGGTTTGGATAGAGTACAGCCGGGACAAGGTTTGAAAGGTGCTGGTAGATTTACGTTCATGTTAGGTTTTGAACCAGATTAGTAATTTGGTGATTTGAAAATGAGGGAACTTTGGAAAAAACGAACGTCCACTTTTTCAAATGTCTCATAACTCATAATTCATAACTCAAAGAAGTTGCGTTATTTATTTTCCACCATATTGATATTGTGTTTGCTGACCTTAGTAGGAAAAAATACTTCTTACGGGCAGCGCTATGCCGTCATCGACACGCGTTACATATTGAACAAAATGCCCGAATACGCCGATGCGGACGTGCAGTTGAAAAAAATGAGCACGCAATGGCAGCGGGAAGTCGCCAAAACGCAGACGGAACTGGACGCGATGCGCAAGGATTTTCAGGCAGAACAATACATGCTCACGGACGAACTGAAGCAAAAACGCGAAATAGAAATCGCCAACAAAGAAAAACTGGTGCGGGATTTGAACACAAGGTATTTTGGATACGAAGGCGAACTGTTCACGCAACGCAAACGCCTCGTTCAGCCAATACAGGACAAAATCTACAACGCCGTGCAAAAAATGGCGGTAACCAGGGGTTATGATTTTATTTTGGACAAGAGTGAAGGAATTACCGTTATATTTGCTGACCCTAAATTGAACAAAAGCGACGAAGTGCTGGCCGATTTGGGTATCAGAACAAAATAATTGAAAAGCTTAAAAAGTATAATACTACTAAAAACAAAAAACGAAAAATGAAAAAGGTTCTTTTAGGATTGATCGCTATCGTGGGAATGACCTTTATGGCGATAAGTGCAAGTGCACAAACGGGTTTTAAAATTGGGGTTTTTGATGCGGAAGGAATGATCCAATATCTACCTGAATACAGAGGCGTAGACAGTCTTTTACAGATTTATCAACGTGACTCTATCGGTGGCCAATACGACATCATGCAGTCCGAATACCAAAGATTGGACAGCACGTACAAAGCAGACTCTATCGCGAAAAAACCAGCTACAAGATTGCAGTACCTTTCTGACCAGCGCGGACAGATCGTCAGCAACTTGATGAACTGGAACCAGATCGCGCAAAGAGCTAGCCAGCAGAAATATCTGCAGTTGGCGCAACCGCTTTACCAGAAAGTCGTAAAAGCTTTGCAAACGGTGTGCACGGCACAGCACATTTCCCTTGTATTGAAACCAGATGCAATCGAGCCAGCATTCACGCCAAGCGCAACGTATGTTACGGATTTGTCGATGCTCGTTGCTAAAAATCTAGGTTTGAAAGTCAATGAACAACCTCAAGGCGGCGCAGCACCAGCAGGAAAATAATTAGAAAAATTTTTCTCAATAATACAGGAAGCACCATGTTATTCGCATGGTGCTTCTTATTTTTGGAGTATGCAGCAATATCCTATTGGCGTATTCGATTCCGGTTACGGAGGCTTGACCATTTTACGCAAACTAACCGCGCAAATGCCTTCCCACGACTTTGTTTATCTGGGCGACAACGCGCGTGCACCGTATGGAACGCGCTCTTTCGAAACCATTTACAAGTACACGTTACAGGCGGTCAAGTGGTTTTTCGAACAAGGTTGTCCGCTGGTCCTATTGGCTTGCAATACGGCTTCCGCCAAAGCCTTGCGCACCATTCAGCAAAATGACCTGCCCAATATAGATGCGTCCAAGCGGGTATTGGGAATCGTGCGCCCGACAAGCGAAGTCGTCGGCAATTTTACCGAAACCCGAAAAGTCGGCGTCATGGCAACGAAAGGAACCGTATTGTCCGAATCCTACAAGATCGAAATCAACAAAAGTTTTCCCGATATTGAAGTCTTTCAGGAATATTGTCCGATGTGGGTCCCCTTGGTGGAAAACAACGAATATGACACGCCGGGCGCGAATTATTTTGTCAAAAAACACATCAAGGATCTGTTGAAAAAAGACACCAATATCGACACCGTTCTTTTGGCATGTACGCACTATCCGTTGCTGTTGGAAAAAATCCGGGAATACATGCCGATGAGCATCAAAATCGTCGAACAAGGCAATATCGTAACGGAAAGCCTGATCAATTATCTCGACCGTCATCCCGATATGGACGCGCGCATTACCAAAAAGGGAGCGCGTCATTTTTTCACGACCGACGATCCCAATATTTTCAAGGAACAAGCGGCGATTTTTTACGGACAAACAGTAACCGCGCAAAAAGTAGAGATGTTGTAAGGTATTTAATGTGTTCCCGTATTGGGAGTTTTCATTGTATTTTTGTAAAAAGCATCATTGAGCGTTATTGACAAGAAAATATTGCGTGATTTTTGGGAATTGCATGCCGATAGCGAGCAACAGTTAAAGGCATGGTATCAAGAAGCGGACAATGCAAACAGGCAAAGTGTGAATGAACTCAAGGCCGATTTTCCTAATCTGAGCATGTTAAGCGACAATCGTGTTTGTTTCAATATAAAAGGCAATAAATATCCGTTTGATTGTGACGATTAATTTCAATTATCAAATGATATGGATTCGTTTCATTGGAACGCATGCAGCCTACGATAGGGTTGATGCTAACAAAATATAAATCAATATGAACATAAAGCCGATAAAAACAGAAGAAGATTACCATCAAGCATTGGCAAGGCTTGAGGTCATTTTTGATGCGATGCCCAATTCAAAAGAGGGCGACGAACTGGAAATATTGGGCATATTGATAGAAGAGCATGAAAACAAACATTTCCCAACAGAACTGCCAGATCCTCTGGATGCGATAATATTCAGGATGGAACAGATGAACTATTCGCAAAGTGACTTGGCGAATATTATTGGATTAAAAAGCAGAACTAGCGAGATATTGAACAAAAAAAGAAAGTTGTCATTAGAAATGATCCGAAAACTTAATCAGCAACTTCATATTCCATCGGACGTATTGATTCAGTCCTATTGATTTTCTTTACTAAAATCTTTTTTACTCAAAAAAATACCATGGCAACCAAAGACACTTTTATACAGTCCATTAAAGACGGCTACGCATTCAAGGGCGAAAACGTAAAAATCGGTATTGGCATATTGGACGGAAATCCCGTTCCCGAAGCCGAAGTCTTTCTTCCGCTGAAAACCTTGAACCGTCACGGACTTATCGCCGGTGCGACCGGAACCGGAAAGACCAAAACCGTACAAATGGTAGCGGAATATTTGAGTGACAACAGCATTCCGGTTTTGTTGATGGACATCAAGGGCGACTTGAGCGGTATTGCGGCAGAAGGCGCCGTCAACGACAAAATAAAAGAGCGCTACCAACTGCTCAATATGACTTATACGCCACAGGCGTTTTCGACGGAATTTTTGACGTTGAGCAACGAAGTCGGCGTGCGTTTGCGTGCGACCGTAAGTGAATTTGGGCCGATTTTGTTGAGCAAGATATTGGACCTCAACGACAATCAATCGGGTTTGGTTGCCATGCTTTTCAAATATTGTGACGACGCACAGTTGCCGCTGGTCGACCTAAAAGATTTTACCAAAGTGCTGCAATATGCGTCGCAGGAAGGCAAAGACGAACTGACGAAAAGCTACGGCAATATTGCGACGACGTCCATCGGGACGATTTTGCGTAAGGTCGTAGAATTGCAGCAACAAGGCGCGGATTTGTTTTTCGGAGAAAAAAGTTTTGAAGTCGACGACTTGATGCGTATTGACAACAACGGACGCGGGATGGTCAATGTTTTGCGTGTGACCGATATGCAAAACCGTCCAAAACTATTCTCGACTTTCATGTTGCAGATGTTGGACGAGCTCTATTCGAGTTCTCCGGAAGCAGGCGATTTGGACAAGCCAAAACTGGTCATCGTCATCGACGAAGCACATTTGGTTTTTGAGGAAGCGTCCGACGCACTTTTGCAAAAAATAGAAACCATCATCAAACTGATCCGTTCCAAAGGCATTGGTATTTATTTCTGTACGCAAAATCCGCAGGACGTTCCTCCTGGCATATTGAGCCAGTTGGGTTTGAAAATACAACATGCTTTGCGCGCGTTTACCGCTGCCGACAGAAAAACAATCAAGTTGGCCGCGGAAAATTTTCCCGAAAGTGATTTTTACAAAACGGAAGATTTGTTGACGCAGATGGGTATTGGCGAAGCGTTCGTAACGCTTTTGAACGAAAAAGGTGTACCGACACCGTTGGTACACACATTGCTTTGTTCGCCCAGAAGCCGCATGGACATATTGGCGGATGCAGAACTGAACAATGTCGTTGCACAAAGCAAACTGGTTGCTAAGTACAACCAAACCGTTGATCCTGTAAGCGCTTACGAAATCCTCACGCAAAAACTGCAACAGGCCGCGACGGCTTCCCAGATGACCGCGACCAATCCAAAAAAGGAAGAACCGGGCATTCTCGACAATCCGTTTGTAAAATCCGCTATGCGTACCGCGACGACGCTTGTAGCGGGCACGATCGTGCGTAGCATATTGGGCGCACTAGGTCTTGGCGGTAAGAAAAAGAAGTAAGAAAATTTTGGCCCACGGATTTATCCGTGGGTTGTTGATAGGTTGTTTTTATTTGAATGGTTTTAACCATTTTCCCAACGATCTCAAACCGTTAAAACGGTTCTGAAAAAAATAACCACCGTTTCTCACGGATAAATCCGTGGGCTAAAAAGGTTCAATTTATAAGATCTACCATTTTATTTACAATAAAAAGCATACCTCTATTGACAAGATAGAGGTATTTTTGCGTTTAAGCGTAGAGCGGTTTTGTTTTTTAACTTTTGACTTTTTTATACCATGTTGAAAATCGGAGTTTTAGGTGCTGGTCATATTGGAAAGTTTCATTTGAACAATTGGAAGGAAATCGAAAATGTCGAAATCGTCGGTTTTTACGAACCGAACGACGCGATTGCGGCAGAAGTAGAAAAGACCTATCAAATCAAGCGTTTTTTGAATGCGGAAGATTTGCTGGACAATGTAGATGCAGCGGATATTGACGCTCCGACAAATTATCATTTTCCTTTATGCGAAATGGCAGTCCGTAAGGGCAAGCACGTTTTTGTGGAAAAGCCGATCGTGAAAACGCTGGAGGAAGGCCGAAAACTTATCAATATGGTGCGCGAAGCCAACGTAAAAGTGCAGGTCGGACACGTCGAAAGGTTCAATCCTGCGTTTACCTCCGCCCAAAAATATATACATCAACCGCTTTTTATAGAAGTGCACCGTTTGGCGCAGTTCAACCCGCGCGGTACGGAAGTCAGCGTGATATTGGATTTGATGATCCATGACATCGATATCATACTGAGTATTGTGCAGAGTGACGTCAAAAACATTTATGCGAGCGGCGTCGGCGTCATTACCGAAACGCCCGATATTGCCAACGTGCGTATTGAGTTCCACAACGGTTGCGTCGCGAACTTGACGAGCAGCCGTATCAGCATGAAAAAAATGCGCAAACTCCGTATTTTCCAAAAGGACGCTTATATCGGTATTGACTTTTTGGACAAAAAAACGGAAGTCATCAAGCTGAAACATCCCAATGACAGCGACGTATTTTCCTTTGATATTGACACGCCGGACGGCAGTAAAAAGACGATTGCGATTTCCAATCCGAAAATTCAGGATTCGAATGCAATGAAAGCCGAACTGGAATCTTTTGTGGACGCGATTGTCAACAACAAACCGACCGTCGTCAACGAAATTGACGGTTATCTGGCTTTGGAAGTAGCGCACAAAATTTTGGAAAAAATACATCACAACAAAGTTTTGGCGGCCAACTAATCGCGCTCATCGACGCATGAAAGACACAAAAGCTAAGCTGTATAATGTATTGATCGATTATCTGACCGTAATGATCGCTTGGGGCGTTGTGGCTGTTTTTCGGTGGAAAATGCTGTTTCATTTTGGCTATACTTATACCAAAGAGTGGAACGGTTTCAGATTGTTGGACAGTCATTTTTACGAAAAATGGTTTTTGTGGGTGCCGCTATTGGCCGTCGGCGTATTTACGTTTTTGGGTGCATACGCGCAGGTACCGTTTATGAAATCGCGCGCCAAAGAAATCTACCAAACGATCGCACAGACGTTGATGGTAACGGTTTTGGCTTATTTCCTCACTTTGTTAAAAGAGCACACCGATTATTGGCACGCCGTTTTTGTTTTTCTGTTGTTGTGGTTTTGGCTGTTTGTCTGCGTTTGTATGGGGCGCATTTTTTTGCTCCAATACTATAAACGAAAGATACTTTCCGGAAAGATTACAATTCCGATTTTTATTATTGGTTCGGGTGAGTCGGCTTGGAAAATATTTCAGGAATTTGAAAAAGCCGGCGCTCGGCAAGGCTATCGATGTATTGGCTATTCTGCTTATCTGAATGAAAATTCAGAAGACGATATGACAAAAGCGTGTCTGCGGAAATATCCGTCCAATATAGATTTGGTCGATTTGGCTAGAAAAGAAAATATTCGTTTGATTCTATTGGCGCCAAACGAAATGATTGCCCAAAAAACGTTGCTGCGTTATATTGCGGAGCTGGCGCCGATTGATGTGGATGTGCTGCGCTTGCCGCACGACGTCGATTATTTTTCGGGCAATATTCATACGGAAGATATTCTTTCCGTTCCGCTTGTGCGTGTCAATCCCGTGCGAATGCCTATATGGCAAAGGCATACAAAACGTATAGCGGATATTATAGTGTCGACAATTGGACTGCTACTCGCTAGTCCGCTGTTATTGTTTGTGGCCATCAAAACCAGACTTTCCTCACCGGGAAATATTATTTTTTCGCAGCAAAGATTGGGACGAAACGGCAAACCATTTTTTATATTGAAATTTCGGTCGATGTACGTCGATGCGGAAAAAAATGGACCGCAGTTGTCTTCGGATCATGATACGCGCATTACGCGTTGGGGAAAAATCATGCGAAAATGGCGGCTCGACGAGCTGCCGCAGCTGTGGAATATATTGAAAGGCGATATGTCGCTCGTCGGGCCCAGACCGGAACGCGCGTATTATATCGAGCAACTTTCGGATGAGATTCCGTACTATAAATATTTGCTGAAAGTGAGGCCTGGCTTGACTTCCTGGGGAATGGTGAAGTTTGGATATGCGTCCAATATCGCACAGATGAAAGATCGTCTCAAATATGATCTTATCTATCTGGAAAATGCATCTTTGTTGGTCGACATCAAAATTTTGATCTATACCGTTCGGATTTTGTTTCTGGGAAAAGGCAAATAATCGAGCCGAAACAACGTTATATAAACGTGGTCTTTTATTGATCCAAACATTTGCACAAAAATGAAACGACTATACAGTCTCTTTTTTCTTCTTTCCATCGCATTGGCCGGCATCGCGCAAAAACCGGTGCAGGAAGTGCGTTACGCTATTCAGGCAACGCTTCATCCAAACCTGAAAACGATTGATGGGCAATGGGATGCGACTTATGTCAACCGCGCCGATACAGCGTTGCACTCGATCTGGATTCATTTATATCCTAATGCTTTTTCGTCGGACCGCACACATTATAGTGAGGATTTGTTGAAATGGGGCAATACGGATTTTTATTTTGGAAATAAAGAAGATCGTGGCGGTATTGACAGTTTGGATTTTATGGTGGATGGCGAAAATGTGAATTGGAATAAAAATGAAAATACGGAATTGGTCGAGTTGCAATTGTCCAAACCCTTGCTGCCAAACGATTCTGTGCATATTTCGACAACTTTTTTTACGCAAATTCCTTTCAATTTTGAAAAGGAAGGCTATCGTGAAAATGATTTTATATTGAAGGCTTGGTGTCCTTTGATTGCGGAACTAAATAATAAAGGTTGGCAACCGAAACCTTATTCTCTTTATCTAAAAAATGAATCTGCTCCGGCAGATTTTATAGTAGAATTGAATGTTCCGAACAACTATACAATCAAAACAAACGGAACTGAAATAAATAGTCGGACATTCCAATATAAAGGTGCTGAAGGATTTCAATGGATGACTTCGACGAATAAAAGTTGGGTGCAGTCTTATAGTTTAGGAGAAGAGAATAAAGATTCGTTACGGACTATCATTGCCAAAAAAATATTTCCAGACGTATTTAATTCAAGGCGTGCGCCGGAAAATCCTAGTCGATGGTTAGGGCAAGTTTATAGTAATTACAAAAGGCCAGTTCCATTTTTGGAGGATAGTTTTTACTATACAAAGGATACCTGTATTGACCGAAAAATTAAACTAGGATTTTTGTATGATTTTAGACATACGGATCAATATAAATATTTGTTTGTGTCACCAGCTGTAGGATTTAATAATTACGACAAAGTGATGGTGGGCGCGCTTGTACACAACTATCAATTACCGCAGCAACCGTTTAGTTTTGCATTGGCACCGATGTATGCCACGGGTAGTAAGCGTTTTGCTGGTTGGGGGCAGATGGACTATAATATTTGGAATGCCAATGCGCATTGGCAAATTGGATTGGCGGGAAGTACTTTTTCGATGAGTGATTTTGATATTGCGGACTATCCGAAATTTTATCAACGTATGTGGCGCGTTGTTCCGTCTGTTAGTTTAACGTTGTTTGATAATGACGGCGCTTCTACACGTAAATGGGATTTTGGATTGCGTTCGTTTATATTGAGCCAACAACACTATACTTCGTCACTTGATAATAATGGGCAAATCGCGTTTAGCAATCTCACTTGGAAAACGACTCTATTTCAAGCAAATGCGCAGATTCAGGATACACGAAAACTATATCCGTATGCTGTAGCGGCTGTTGCGGATGCCGGAAAAGAATTCCTAAGGCTCGGCGTGACGGGCAAATATTTTTTCAACTATAATGCGACCAACAGAGGCGTTTCAGCAAGGTTGTTTGCCGGTAAATTTTTTTACCTGAAGAACCAAACAATGCAAGTGGCTGCGGATAATAGTCCCTATAACTTCATGTTGAGCGGTCCGTCGGGAAGTGCCAACTATCATAGTTTTGACTATACTTACAGTGATTATTTTATAGGACGCAGTGAGTCGACTGGCTGGATGTCGCAACAAATTATGGAACGCGATGGTTTTTTTAAAATACCTACGACATTTGGCACAAGTGACGATTGGTTGTCGGCATTGAATCTTACCGCTGATTTTCCCAAACAATTAGATCCGTTGCAGCGACTCAATAGTTCGCTTAAACTGTTTTTTGATATTGGGACGTATTCCGATTTGTGGAGTGATGTACCGCCCGCAGGACGTTTTTTGTATGATGCTGGTTTGCAAGTTTCCCTATGTAAATCCTTGGTCAATATTTACGTGCCGTTGATATATAGTAAAACGTATAAGGACAGGTTGCCATCCGAAAACCGTTTCTGGAAAACAGTTTCGTTCAATATTAATTTATCTGCATTCAATCCTAGAAACCGCAGTTTTCTATGGCCTCAATAAAGCTGAAAACTATAAGATTGTTGGCATCGCACGAAATCGATCCGAAAAAATGGAATGCTTGCGTTGCCGTAAACAATGGATTGGTGTATAGTTTGCATGAATATTTGTCTATAATGTCTGATAGCTGGCATGGCGTTATTGTGGGAGATTATCAATGCATTTTCCCAATACCATGGAAGCAAAAACTAGGTATTCGATATGCACCGATCGTTCCGTTTGTACAGCAGTTGTCGTTGTTAGGTGATTGTACTTTGGATGAACAAAAACAGGTGATCTCGGTCGTTCAGCGTTTCGTTCGCTATGGTGACTATAATATTTCGAATGAAATAATATTTCAAAAAAATATAGTTAGAAAAAGGACCAATTTTTATTTGCCACTTTCTGACTCATACGATTTTATAAGGTCCAGTTATACAAACAATTTAAAACGTAACATCAAAAAGGCTAATGCATTGGCGCTTGTATTGGAACCTTGTTTGCCAGCTTTTGTATTGAACGCTTATGCTAGCATATATATGGACAAGGCTCCTGTCGTCCGATCGGTTTATTATGCTAGATTTCGGAATTTAGTTGCACTATTGGAACCCAAACAATATGTCAAATCCTATGTTGTAAGGCAAGGTGATAACATATTAGGATGCGCTTTGTTTTGGCTGTATGATAATCGATTGTATAATATTTTGCCTTGCACTTTCCCGGAAGAAAAAAAGTCGAGCCCGATGCATTTTCTTTTAGATCAAGTCATCCGAAAGCATGCACAGTCCAATATGATTTTCGATTTTGAAGGTTCGGATCTCAAAGGCGTCAGGCAATTTTACGAACAGTTTTCACCTATTCGATCCGAATATTTCCAATATCATTGGAATCATTTGCCTTTTCCGCTCAATCTGCTTAAAAAGTAACATTTTTTTGCATCAGTTGCTCCACGATCATCAAGTCAATAGGCCGCGTTACTTTGATGTTTTGATGTTCGCCTTCGACTAAATGTATAGTAATTCCGTCCGCTTCGACCACGCTCGCTTCGTCCGTAAACAGCGGATCGTATTCTTTTTCAAAAGCTTTTAAGATAATATTGCTTTGGAACGTTTGCGGTGTCTGGACGATATGCACCTGATTGCGGTCAACGCTTGCATTTTTGTCGCCATATTGGAGGCGGATGCTGTCCGTCGCGTGAACTGTTGGGATAGCATTACCGTTTCCCAACGCCGCATCGTGGCATCTTTTGATTAAATCTGCGGAGACCATGCACCTTACGCCGTCATGAACGAACACGACCGTATTGGCAGGTACATGACGCAAACCGTTTCGAACAGAGTGAAAACGCGTTTCGCCGCCTTCTACAAATAGCAGTCGTTCTTTCGGCAATTCCTCGAAAAGTTCGTCGGTTTTGTCCAAATATTCTTTGGGTAAAATCACAATCGCAATAAGGTCGTCGTACGCTTCCAAAAATGTCCGGACAGTATAATAAAGTATGGGTCGATTATTGATCGAAAGAAATTGTTTCGGCAACGCACTTTTCATCCTGCTGCCGGAGCCCGCGGCTACAATCACGGCATATTTGTTTGACGTCATATTTTATTGTTAAAAGATACCGAAAGGAAAAAACTGGTACAATTGTTTCAGTTTTTTATGGAATAATATAATTTTGTGTGTAGTTGTTTGAGTTTGGCATGAAATTGAACTATTCTTTGTGAAAAGTCTAGTGAGCTCATGCGGCAAATTACATTTTACAAGTTACAAAAATAGCTATATGGGCTCATAGTTGCTATCTGTTTGTCGTCCATTTGTCGATTATTCTATCTACATAAAACACTAAAATCTATTTTGTATGTCTGGCATCATCCAATTTGACGAAATGTTAGTAACAAATGCTGATTTTCTGAGGCCTTTTGCCACAAAGCTTACAAGAGACACTGATCTGGCAAAAGATTTATATCAGGAAACGCTGTTCCGTGCTTTGGCCAACAAGGAAAAATACCACGTCGGGACCAATATCAAGGCGTGGCTGTACACCATTATGCGGAATATTTTTATCAACAATTACCGCCGCAGGGCTAAACATCAGACCCTATTTGACGGTACGCCAAACGAGTATATCATCAACAACCATGCAAATGTGGTGTACAACGATGCCGTCGCGCATTCTAGTATGAAGGAAGTGAAGCGGATTATCAACAACTTACCGGATATTTTCAGGACGCCTTTTATGCTTTATTTTGACGGTTACAAGTACCATGAGATTGCCTATGCGCTAAAAGAACCTTTGGGCACGATCAAAAGCCGTATCCACTTTGCACGCAAACTTCTTAAGAAGAAGATTGTACGGTTCTAGGAATTTTTACGCATGAAACAAATTTTAACGAACTTCCCGATACACCTGTATTGGGAAGTTTTTTGTTGGGAAAACTTTGGTAAACTTTGGTAAAATTTTTGTTTGAATGGTTATTACAATTAGTTTTGGCAAAACATACATCAACGTTTACAACTTTTAAAGCATAATGGGAATTTTATTGCAAGTAGTTGACTCTACCAGTCAAGCCGTTGCGGCCGTTGCAGCGCAGGGAACAGAAAAAATGAGTTTGTGGAGTTTATTGGCAAAGGGGGGCGCGCTCATGTATCCTTTGTACATATTGCTGATCATCGCGCTGTACGTATTTTTCGAACGTTTCATGACGATCCGGAAATCCCGCGGCCTGGATCCCAATTTTATGCCGATGATCCACGACAATATCGTTTCGGGTAATGTTTCCGCGGCTTACAGCCTTGCCAGAAATGCATCTTCGCCGGTGGCGCACGTCATTGCAAAAGGTATTCAAAGACTCGGTAAATCCATCGAAGTCATTGAAAAAAGCATGCAAAGCATCGCTGAAATCGAGCTGTACAATTTGGAAAAAAATCTCAATATCTTGTCGTTGATTGCGGGTATCGCGCCGATGTTTGGATTTTTGGGTACGATTGCGGGTATGGTGCAGTTGTTTTACGAAATCAATACGACGGGCAATTTTGACCTGAGCGTTATCTCTGGCGGTATCTACGTCAAGATGATCACGTCCGGTACCGGTTTGGTCATCGGTCTGTTGGCGTACATCATGTACAACTATTTGTCCACGCAGGTCGACAAAGTTGCCAACCAAATGGAAATTGCCTCTGCCGATTTCATGGACATATTGCAAGGTCCTACCCATTAATTTACGCGTTTCAAAGCTACAATTGTCATGAACCTGAGAAAAAGAAGGTCAAAGGAAAAGGCGGAAGTGCACACAGGAGCATTGAACGATATATTGTTTATCCTATTATTGTTTTTTCTGATTGTGTCCACTTTGGCCAATCCCAACGTTATAAAAGTCAACAATCCCAAGGCGGCAAAAGATACCAAAGTCAAACAGAACGTAGTCGTCTCTATTGACAAGGACCAGAAAATGTATATTGGACAAAAACTGGTTGAACCCAACAATCTGGATTCTGCCATACATGCCGCAGTATTGAAAAGTATTGTCGGAAAAGATACACCGTCGGTCGTCATCAATGCGGACACAATTGCCTATTATGGGGAAGTTTTTCGCATTATGCAGTCCGCGAAAAAATCGGGCGCGCGCGTCGTCGCCAATGTCCAATAGGAGATTCCCATGGTTCGTTTTGTATTGGGTCGCGCGGCACGCGTACACCAGCAGATTTGCAATGGCGGTCGTCGCCGATGTCGGTGTTATCACCCATATCTTAACTTAATGATATTGTCCAGCAGCGTGTTCTCTGCAAATCTTTTGTGCATTTGTTAAAAAAAGCTAATTTTAAGCTAGTTTTTAATTCACCAGATAAATAAAAGACCAATTGTATGAGAGGCGTAAACAAAGTAATCCTGATTGGCAATTTGGGAAAAGACCCGGATGTCCAGTTTTTGGAAGGAAATATTGCGGTGGCCAAGTTCCCGTTAGCTACGACTGAAACGTATAAAGACCGAACCGGAAAGCTTGTTTCCCAAACGGAGTGGCACACGGTCGTCCTATGGCGCGGACTTGCCGAGCTTGCACAGAAATACCTGCACAAAAGCAGCCTGATATATGTAGAAGGCCATCTGAAAAACCGTTGTTGGGAAGACAAGGACGGCGTCAAGAAGTTTGCAACGGAGATCGTCGGCGACAACTTAATCATGCTCGACAAAAAGTCCGAACCCAATATCCCCGCGATCAGCAGCAATTGTTTTTCGGCAGATACGGAACCGCAGGTGGATTTTTCGGATTTGATAGACAAAAAATGTTCGGATTCGGAAGAAACACAAAAAGACCGCAGCGGAACTTTCCTTTCCGATAACGCGGAAGACCTGAAATTATAATCATCGTTTATGGTATTGTCTCTTTTGTTGGCGAACACGGTTCCGATTCCAGCGACTTCGGAGTTGACTGTTTTGAGTATTGTGTTCGTCGTCGTATTGCTGTTTTTGTTCGTGGTTTCGGGGGCACAAGTCGCCTATTTTGCTTTGGACAACAATGATATCAACTTGCTGAAAACGAAAGAGTTGCCGTCTTATCGGCGCATATTGGAGCTGCTCGATACTGACCGTTTGTTTTTTTCGGCATTGCAGGTTGCGTATTTCTTTTTCCTGTTGCTGCTGGTTATATTAGGCAATATGATTTTCAATACGTTGGCGTTGCCACCGATGCCAGAATGTGCTCTTTGGTTGACCAAAATCGCGTCACTTTTCGTGGTTTTGCTCGTATTGGGAGAACTGTTACCCAAACTGTTCGCTGGCCAAAATCCGATTCGTTTTGCGCGGGATTTCAGTCTTTTCACGACAGGTTTTTATTACTTGTTTGGTCATATTGGCAGCTGGGTGTACAAGGCTTCTTTTTCGACGGAAGCGGTTTTGTTTCCGCAAAAAAGCAAGGCGCAATACAATCAGGACATGGACGAGGCAATCGACAATTCCTCGTTTGGCGGCGACGCTTCCGATGAGGAAAAAATGATATTGAAAGGTATTGTCAAGTTCAGCAACATCTACGTCAAACAGATCATGACGCCGCGTTTGGATATCAACGGTATTGAATACAATATTTCTTTTTCCGAATTGATAAGCAAAATCGAAGCGCTTCATTACCATCGCTTGCCTATTTACAAAAACGATTTGGACTCTATTGTCGGCGTCATCAATACCAATGACGTATTGCCGCATCTGAACAATCCGCAGTTTGACTGGCATTCGTTGATTGTTCCGGCGGTTTTTGTACACGAACACAAACTGATCGAGTCGCTTTTGTACGAGTTTCAAAGTTCCAAAAATCGCCTCGCGTTCATCGTGGACGAGTTTGGCGGTACGAGCGGGCTGGTGACTTTGTACGATATTCAGGAAGAAATTATTGGTGAAATCAAGGACGAGTTTGATCAGGAAGAAGGTCGTTTTCAGAAAGTCGACGACTACAATTTTATATTGGACGGACGCTTGATGTTGATCGACGCATGCCGTATCATGGGCATTCCTTCCAATACTTTTGACGAAATCAAGGGCGACAATGATTCCGTCGCGGGACTTATGTTGGCGATCGCCAAGGAATTTCCCAACGTCAATGCCAAATTGGAATACGGCGGCTACGTATTCACCATTTTGGAAAAACAGCAAAACCGCATCGAAAAAATACAGGCGACTATTCCCGAAACGAAAGAATAGATGCTAGCTTTGCATCATGCAGATTTTTCAGCGCATTTTTATATTGGTGGCGGTGCTCGCGTTTGCAGCCTGCAACTCCGGCTACGTACCCAAACCGGAAGGTTATTTCCATATTCCTTTGCCGGAAAAAAAATACCAGGTTTTTGACCAGCCGGGTTTCCCCTATTCATTTGAATATCCGACCTACGCTCAGATTTCCAAAGATTCTTCCTTTTTCGGCGACAAAACCGAAAATCCTTGGTGGATTAATATTGATTTTCCACAGTTTGGCGGACGTATTTACATTAGCTACAAGGATATTGGACAAAACGATTTCAAAAAACTATTGAGCGACGCCTTTAATCTTACAAACAAACATAGTGTGAAGGCGACGTCGATTGACGATTCTTCGCTCGTTACGAAAAACGGAGTGCACGGTGTTTATTTCAAGGTTGGCGGTAACGTGGCGACTGCCAACCAGTTTTTCTTGACGGATTCGGTGCATCATTTTTTGCGTGGCGCACTGTATTTTGACGCGACGCCCAATCAAGATTCTTTGCGACCTGTCGACAATTTTTTGGCGGAAGACATGAAGCATTTGATCAATACGTTTCGTTGGAAAGGGAGGTAATTCGGTAATGTGAAAATTTGATGATCTGAAAATGAATGGAAGTCGGCAAGTCCCGAAAGTCGGGAAGTCGGAGGGGAAAAAATGCATAATTCATCACGCATAATTCAAAATAATGGTTTTAATAGAAGATAAGCTTGTTGGCGACGAGATATTGGAATCGCATTTTGTGTGCGACCTTTCGCGTTGCAAAGGAGGTTGCTGTGAAGACGGCGACGCCGGTGCTCCTTTGGAGAAAAAGGAACTTAAAGAAATCGACGTGCATTACGACAGTTTTGTCCCATATATGTCCGAAGAAGGTATTGCCGAAATCGAAAAACAGGGCAAATATGTACACACGGACGAATTTGGATGGGTGACGCCGACAATCGACGGAGGCATTTGTGCTTACGGCAAAAAGAACGCGGACGGCGTGATTTTGTGTGCGATCGAACAGGCGTACAACGACGGCAAACTGCAATGGAAAAAGCCGATCAGTTGCCACCTTTTCCCCATACGTGTATTGCAGCCCGATACCGACATGGAAATGCTGAACTACGAACCGCGTGAAGAAGACCATCTTTGCAATCCGGCTTGTTCGCTCGGTGAAAAGCTCAAAGTTCCTGTCTACCGGTTTTTGAAAGAGCCTATTACGCGCAAATACGGTGCGGATTTTTACGAAGCGTTGGAAGCGACCGCAAAACACTTGGAGGAAAATGATTGACATTAGCCACTTGACGCCGGAACGCAAAGCGCGTATGCAGTCGGCGATCGCCAATAGGCAAACGGATCTTGCGGTCGTGATGGAAAATATTGGCGATGTGCACAATATCGCCGCGGTGATGCGTACCTGCGACGCGGTGGGCGTGCAGGATATCTACGTATTGAATACGGACGAATTGATCGCCGATATTCAGGAAAAAGCATTCAGAAGCAGCCGCAGCGCCAATCGCTGGGTAACGGTCCACCAATATGAAAACCTGGAAGAATGCGTTCGCGCATTGAAAGCAAAATACCAGAAAATATATTGCACGCACCTTTCGACGGATGCCAAAAGTCTGTACGAACTGGATTTTACGCAGGACGCCGTGGCGTTGGTTTTTGGGAATGAGCAAAAAGGTGTTTCGGCTGAAATGCTGCAATATTGCGACGGCAACTTTATCATCCCGCAGGTCGGCATGATCAAAAGTTTGAATATTTCCGTTGCGTGCGCCGTGACTTTGTATGAAGCTTTTCGGCAGAAAAATGCTGCCGGGCAATACGGAATACAAAAAATGGCGGAAGCCGACGCGGATGTTTTGTGGGAAAGATGGTCGCAGAAAGTCAAGGGAAAAATCCAGAAATAAAAGACTGGACTTCACCCACAAAGCTGGAGACATTTATTTGTCGGCGAAAAGAAAAGCTATGCATATTGTTTAAGATATTCCAATTCTTTTTCACAAGGAGTTTGGTATTTCAGGAAGGAATGTATTCTTTTTTTGTGCGGAAAGTTTCGTGATAGACCAATTCCGCTTTTAAAGTTTTGAAAAAACTTTCCGATGGTGCATTGCCCCAACAGTTGCCTTTTCGACTCGCGCTTTGGGTTATGCTACGGCTTGATGGTTTGTGCCTGAATGCTTCACAGGCATATTGTATGCCGCGATCGGAATGCTTTGCCGGGAAGACGATTTGCAAACGCCATTTGCAGGGCTTTTACTGTGGTATTTAGTGCCGTCGTGTCGGATGAAAAGGATCAACCTATTATCTTTCTGTCAAACAAACCCATGGCTGTTGTCACATACGGCCAACCTTCATTAGGATGGTTTCAATATAAAAAAGGCGATGATCTCTATAATCATCGCCTTTTTATTCTATAATAACACCTTATTACAATTCCAACAAAGTCTTGATCGGATCTTGGCGGAACAACAACAATTCCGGATTTTCCAATAGTTCTTTTACGCGAACAAGGAAGCTCACACTTTCACGTCCGTCGACGATGCGGTGGTCGTAGCTCAATGCGATGTACATCATCGGACGAATTTCCACTTTACCGTTGACGGCTATTGGACGTTCGATGATATTGTGCATGCCCAATATTGCACTTTGAGGCAGGTTAATGATTGGGGTACTCAACATACTTCCGAATACACCACCGTTGGTGATAGTGAATGTGCCGCCTTGCAACTCGTTGACACCGAGTTTGTTGTTTCTCGCTTTGGTAGCAAGGTCGATTACTGATTTTTCAATATCAGCCAAACTCAAACTTTCGACGTTGCGGATAACCGGAACGGTCAATCCTTTTGGCGTGCTTACCGCGATGCTGATGTCTGCATAGTCGTGATAAGTGACGACACCTTTGTCCGTATCAATATAAGCATTGACAGCAGGCCATTCGCTCAAGGCAATCGCACAGGCTTTGCTGAAGAAGCTCATGAAACCAAGACCGACACCGTGTGCGTCTTTGAATTTTACTTTGAACTTGCTACGGATTTCCATGACTTTGGAAAGGTCGACTTCGTTGAAGGTCGTCAACATGGCCGTAGTGTTCTTCGCTTCCACCAAACGTTTACTGATGGTCTTGCGGATATTGGACATTTTTTCAACGCGCTCGTTGCGGGAGAAGAAATCCTGTCCTTCAAATGTTTGTTTACCTGGATTGGCAAGGGCTTCCAATACATCATTCTTCATGATTTTGCCGCCCGCGCCGGAAGGTTTGATATTTTTGGTATCTACATGTTTGTCTGCGATGATGGCAGACGCAACAGGAGAAGCTTTGACGTCGGTTTTGGCTGCCGGTGCCGCAGATGATGATGGAGCTGCTTTAGGCGCTGCCGCTGCTGGTGCAGTTGGCGCTGCGCTGGTAGGAACCGCAACATCCGTATCGATTTTCGCCAATGTATCACCGATTTTCAATACATCGTCTTCTTTCGCAACCGTTTCGAGTTTGCCCGCTTCTTCCGCATTTACTTCAAAAGTTGCTTTTTCACTTTCCAGTTCGGCGATAGGTTCGTCTCTTTTGACGAGGTCGCCTGTTTTCTTCAGCCATTTCACCAAAGTAACTTCACTGATAGATTCGCCAACGGTGGGGACTTTTAGGTCGAGGATGCCTTTGCCGACCGCTTTCGCTTCTTCGGCAGGTGCGGCAGCTAGTGGTGCCGCAGTAGGAGCAGTACTAAGTTGTTCGGCTGACGCGCTTGTTCCGGTTGGTTGAGCCGCGGTTTCGTCGATTTTTGCTAATACGTCACCGATTTTCAATGTGTCGTCTTCGTTTGCAACGGTTACCAAAATACCCGCTTGTTCCGCGTTTACTTCAAAAGTTGCTTTTTCGCTTTCCAGTTCTGCGATTACTTCGTCACGTTGTACATAATCTCCTGTCTTCTTCACCCATTTAACCAAGGTCACTTCGCTGATAGACTCGCCTACGGTTGGTACTTTAATCTCTATCATATTATGAAAGGCTTTATACTTAATGTTGTTTTTGATTAGATATTGAATGCGGTATCAATGATATCCTGCTGTTCTTGTTTGTGTACTTTGGCGTAACCTGTCGCTGTCGAAGCGGTTGCCTGACGACTGATGATGCCAAATGGGAAAAGTTTTTCCATGTTCACTTTCAAGAAAGACGCTGCCCCCATGTTTTGAGGTTCTTCCTGTACCCAGAACCATATCGCGTTGCTGTACTTGGCACGCAAAGCTTCCAGTTGTTTTTCCGGTAACGGGAAATATTGTTCCAAACGGATAATCGCAATATCTGTTCTGTTGTCGGCTTTTCTTCTTTCGTCGAGTTCAAAATAGATTTTGCCCGAAGTCAACAATACTTTTTTGACGGAAGAAGGATCCTGTGCAAAAGCGTCGTCGATCGTTTCCTGGAATTTTCCGGAAGTAAACTCTTCCAATGCGCTAAAGCTGTCCGGATGTCTTAGGTTGGCTTTGGGCGACATATTGATCAACGGTTTGCGGAAAGGCAATGCCTGTTGACGACGTAGTGCATGGAAGAAGTTGGCCGCCGTCGTGATATTGGTCACGTACATATTGTATTCCGCAGCGGACTGCAAATATCTTTCGGGACGAGCGTTGGAGTGGTCGGGCCCGCTACCTTCGTAACCGTGTGGCAACAACATGACCAAACCGCTCATGGTTCCCCATTTTGCTTCGCCGCTGGTGATATATTGGTCGATCACCATTTGCGCGCCGTTGGCAAAGTCGCCGTACTGCGCTTCCCAAATCGTCAATGCGTTTGGATTGGCCATAGCGTAACCGTATTCAAATCCCAATACGCCGTATTCGCTCAACAAAGAGTTGAATATGCGGAATTGACCTTGGTTTTCTTTTAGTCCGGAAAGGCGGTTATATTGGGCGTTGTTGTTTTCGTCGAAAAGAACGGCGTGGCGGTGGCTGAATGTACCGCGTTTGACGTCTTCACCGCTCAATCTTACGTCGCTTCCCGTTACCAATATGCTTGCGTAAGCCAAAAGTTCCGCTGTACCCCAGTCGATTTTCCCTTCGTTGTCAAAAAGGGCTTTTTTGTCGTTCAGCAGTTTTTTGACCTTGCGCAATGGCTCGAAATTGTCTGGCCAATGCATCAGCTGCGCCATCAAGTTTTTCACTTCGTCCGCAGAAATTCCCGTTTCGGGAGATTGATCGAAGTCGGACGGTTGGGAAAAACGCAGATCCGCCCACCATTTTTCCGGTTTTTGGAGCGTGTAAGGTTTTGGATTCTGGCGTGTTTCGTCCAAGCGGATTTGAAGATCTTCCCAGAATTTTTGTTCCATTTCCTTTGCCAAATCGGCCATTTTTTGGTCGCCGATCGTCGTCAGGTACTGGATATATTGTGCACGCGGATCGCTGTGTTTGTCGATCAGTGCGTACAAAGATGGTTGTGTGTATTTAGGCTCGTCGCCTTCGTTGTGGCCGTGTCTTCTGTAGCAAACGATGTCCACAAATACTTCGTTGTGGAATTTTGCGCGGTATTCACTTGCCAAACGGCAAACTTTTACCACGGATTCGATATCGTCGCCGTTGACGTGGAAAACAGGAGATTTGGTAATCGATGCCAATGATGTACAGTAGTCGGAGCTACGTGCGTCGTCAAAATCAGTCGTAAAACCGATCTGGTTGTTGACCGTGATATGCAAACATCCACCAACTTGATAGCCTTCGAGTTTGCTCATTTGGGCAATTTCGTAAAGGATACCTTGGCCAGCTTCTGCCGCGTCGCCGTGGATCAATATTGGTAAAATGGCGTTGAAATCAAGATTGTACAATACGTTTGCTTTGGAGCGTGCAAATCCGAGCGTAACGGGATCCACCACTTCCAGGTGCGATGGGTTGGGTGACAACTGTAAATTGATTTTGTTGCCCGTCGCGGTCGTTTCTTCGCTTCTGAATCCCAAATGGTATTTCACGTCGCCGCTGCCCTGTGTATTGTCAACCGGAACGATACCTTCGAACTCGCTGAAAATCTGTTCGTAGGTTTTGCCCAATATGTTTGCCAATACGTTGAGGCGACCGCGGTGCGCCATACCGATGACGACTTCCTTGGCGCCGTTGTTGGCTGCGCTTGTAATGACGCTATCCAAACCTGGAATCAACGCTTCGCCGCCTTCCAGCGAAAAACGTTTTTGTCCAATATATTTTGTCTGAAGGAATTTTTCGAAAATGACGCCCTGGTTGGTTTTTTCCAAAGCGCGTTTACGTTCGTCAAAACTCAACGGTTTCGGAATTTCGTTTTCGATCGCGTTGCGCAGCCAGGCAATTTCGTCCTCGTTGGTCATCGAATCGTACTCAAAACCGATATTGCCACAGTACATTCTTTGCAGTTTGGCAACAATATCTTTTAAGGTGGCGCCTTCGAGATGGATAAATTTTCCCGCTACGAAAGGCGTATTGAGATCAGCGTCGGAAAGATCGTAATATTTCAGGTCCAGATTGGCGTGGCGGTTTTTCCTCGGACGGATAGGGTTCGTCGTGGCAATCAGGTGCGCTTTTTTGCGGTAACCTTCGATGAGTCTTAAGACGTTGAATTCTTTGGTGAGCTGCTGCGTGTCGACGGAACTTCCGTTGCCAGAATCCAGCGCGTAATCAAAACCGTCAAAGAAACTTTTTAAATCTTTATCTACGCTATCGGGGGCTTTTTTGTAATCTCTGTACAAATTTTCGATGTAACCCGGATGCGAGTTCGTGATATAAGAAAAATCCTTCATGCCAAGCTGATATTTATTCCAGATGAGTATATGATGTAGGTTAAAATTTTTTCAAGGGCAAATATCGTCCAATAACTGATATAAATAGCAAAATAAATTAAAAACTAACGGTAATTTGTCACGGAATCGTTTGAGGAGGGAATCGAGGGTAAAAAATGAGGAACGAAGGGTTGGAAATTTGTGTCGCAGGGTGGGGTGGGCTTCAAAGTTGCTCGGAATAACTCGAATCTTTTCTAACCTGCGGAAGAATCCGTTGGCTAAACGCATAACGGATATGGCCAATATAAAATGTTCCGTAATTCTGAGCGGCACGCCGCACAGAGGGCACGCCAGCGATGTTGCATATTTAAATAGTATGAATTTTGACTCGGCAAAAAAAACATAGATTTGTGTTTCGGACAGGGCGACAAAATCATGATTCCGAATTCAAAAGCTACAATTCAAAAATATTTTTTGTTTTATAAAAGAATCTGTGTTACCTTTGCCGTCCGAAAAAATTAAAGTTCATGGCAAATCATAAAGCTACCAAAAAAGATACGCGTCAAGCAGCAAAACGCAGAGAACGCAACCGTTACTATGGCAAAACTACACGTAATGCAATACGTGACTTGAAAGCCGTTGCTAGTGATGACAAAGCTTATGATGAAAAGCTTCCTTTGACCATTTCCATGATTGATAAATTGGCTAAAAGAGGTGTTATTCATAAGAATAAAGCGAACAACTTGAAGAGCAAACTCGCAAGAAAAACTTCTTTGAAATCTGCTTAATTCTGTTTAATGCAATTCAATAAGTTGGACAATGATATTTGCCCCGCCAGATTAGCGGGGCTTTTTCGTTTATACTTTACCGCCAGATAAACAAAAACGGTTATGACTGAAAGAATTCTTATACTTGACTTCGGAAGCCAATATACCCAGCTCATCGCAAGGGCTGTGCGTGAGGCCAATGTGTATTGCGAAATTATTCCTTTCCACAAATCATTTGAGATCGACGATTCCCTGAAAGGAATCATATTGAGCGGTTCGCCTTGTAGTGTCAACGACGAAGGTGCGCCGGACGTCGATATTCAGTCGATGATTGCAAAAGTCCCCGTATTGGGCGTTTGCTACGGTGCGCAGTTGACTGCCAAAAAGTTTGGCGGTTTCGTCGGCAAATCCAGCAAGCGCGAATATGGACGCGCGCACCTTCATCTGGAAAAAAACGATCCGTTTTTTGACGGCGTTGCCGAAGGTTCGCAGGTGTGGATGAGCCATAGCGATTCCATTAAGGAGTTGCCGGCTGGTTTTGAGATATTGGCAACGACGCAAAGTATTCCTGTTGCGGCTTTCAAAAAAGCGACGACGGACAGTCAACCTTTGTACGGTTTGCAGTTTCATCCGGAAGTTTACCATTCCACGGACGGAAAAACCTTGATCAAAAATTTCTTGGTGGAAGTTTGTGGCTGTCATCAAGATTGGACGCCGGCCTCTTTCGTTCACGAAACAGTGGAACGCCTGAAAAAAGAAATCGGCGACGCTCATGTTATCATGGCGTTGAGCGGCGGTGTCGATAGTACGGTCGCTGCAACCTTGATCAGCAAAGCGATTGGCGATCGTCTGCACGGCATTTTCGTGGACAATGGTTTGTTGCGCAAAAACGAGTTTGAAGATGTATTGAAAATATATGCGCAACTTGACTTGAACGTCAAAGGTATTGATGCGAAAGACCGTTTTTACACAGGCTTGGAAGGCGTCACCGATCCGGAAGCCAAACGTAAAGTCATCGGAAAAACTTTTATCGACGTGTTCCATGACGAAGCTTTGTTGGTAAAAGAAGCTAGTTTTCTTGGTCAGGGAACAATCTATCCAGACGTGATCGAAAGTACAAGCGTCAACGGTCCTTCCGTCACGATCAAATCGCATCACAACGTCGGTGGTCTTCCCAAAGACATGAACCTGAAGTTGGTAGAGCCGTTGCGTTATTTGTTCAAAGACGAAGTACGCCGTGTGGGCGTCGAACTGGGTATTCCGCATGATTTGCTTTTCCGTCACCCTTTCCCGGGACCTGGATTGGGAATTCGCATATTGGGCGACATCACTGCCGAAAAAGTAGCGTTGCTGCAAGACGCAGACTATCACTATACAAAAGCGTTGAAAGACTATCAACTATACGATAAAGTGTGGCAAGCTGGGACGATATTGCTGCCGATCAAAAGTGTTGGTGTGATGGGCGACGAACGAACGTACGAATCTACAGTAGCTTTGCGTGCCGTGACTTCCGTTGACGGCATGACGGCGGACTGGGCACATTTGCCTTATGATTTTCTTGCGTTTGTTTCCAACGAGATTATCAATAACGTAAAAGGAATCAACCGCGTGGTTTACGATATTAGTAGCAAACCGCCTGCGACGATTGAGTGGGAATAAATTCCTTTTTTACTATAGAAAAAGAAGAGGGCTATCCAATATTGGGTAGCCCTCTTCTTTTGTGTAAAATACTGAAAGTATATTTACGCGGCTTAATTATTTAATAGTGCTATTGGCTAGGTGCAATAGGCTAGAATAGACAAACGATTGCGTTAAATTACATTTAAATTTTACTATAATTTCACTTTTGAGAAAACAGTGTTTCTGTTTAATAAACGAGTAAGTGATAAAACAACAGTACTACGAAAAAGAATTGATGCCATTGTACGCAGAGAAGCACAAACTATGTGACGAAAAAATTTCTTACCTAAATAAAACCTTGGAGTGTATGCTTAATCTTAGCAGAATAAAGAAAAAACCTTATAGCAATAAGGTTAATAGAATCCTTGTCGACAGATTTCGGATTCTTAAATATTCATCCCTTTACTGTATGGGAATATTGGGTGTGTTGTGTGCCTGCATATATCCTTCGCAACTTCATGCACAAAATAGTGGGCAGGAGCATGTATTGAATAGCGGAGTATTGGTACATATAACAGGTGTCGTCAACGACGCTGCTAATAAGCCGTTGGAAGATGTGTCGATCGTGAATCAACGCACTCGTAAAGGAACTATTACGGACGGCAATGGCGCATTTAGTTTGGATGTAGAAAAAGGTGATGTTTTGATAGTTAGCCGTGTTGGATATGCTTCTCAAAATATTACTATAAATGACGAAACGAACTATACAATTCAGTTAACGCGTAGTGTAGACGATAAGTTAGGGGATGTCGTGGTCGTCGCTTTTGGTAACAAACAAAAGAAAACTTTGGTCGAATCGATTTCGGTTGTTGACGAAAGTGTTCTCAAAAATCGTCCTGTCAATAATGCCATATCGGCATTGCAGGGACAGGTTCCTGGTTTGAATATAGTATCAAGTTCAGGTCAGCCGGGTGTTTCGCCGACTACTTTTACTATAAGAGGAGCGGGCTCCATCAATAGTTCTACGTCTCCTTTGGTTATTATCGATGGAATCCAAAGTACATTGAGTCTCATCGATCCTAATGATATAGAATCGATCTCCGTATTGAAAGATGCATCTGCATCGTCGTTGTATGGAGCTAGGGCCGCAAACGGTGTTATATTGGTAACAACCAAAAAAGGAAAACTAGGCAAAATATCTGTTGCATATAATGGTTATGTCGGTTGGCAAAATCCGACAGATTTGTTTAAAGAGGCAAATGCCTATGACTATGCCAATGCTTTTAATGAAGCTACGATGTATGATGTTTTGACACCTTCCAGTCTCAATTTTGATTCATCCAAAATTGTATTTCCGATTGAAAAGTTGAATGGTTGGAAAAATGGGACAATAGGCAGTTCTGATTGGAGAAAAACACTGTTTGACGGTAACAACGGTTTTACGCAATCACACTATATCAATTTGTCGGGAGGTATGACACACGAAGATCTTACGATGCGAAACAGTCTTTCATTTGGCTATCTTCAACAGAATGGGAATGTCGTCAATACAGATTATAAACGTTATTCGATCAGAACAAGTAATCAGATAAAATGGAAAAGATTGGAGACGAATTTGTCGATAGGATTGATTAGCGATAGGAGAAATGAGCCTTCTTCAAAGATTGTTGGGGATTTTGGTTCGATTATAAGTGCGATCAACAGGCAGCGTCCGGTAGATTCTATTCGTTTGTCAGATGGTAGTTGGAATATTACGTCCACGAATGATACACGTAATCCTGTACGTCAGGCAACGGAAGGGGGCTACTATAATCCATCCAACAACAATATTCTAGTCAATGCCAACATAGCCTATAATATATGGGACAATCTTACATTGAAATACACGTTGGGAGCCAACTATACATTTAACAACGCGTCTACATTCCAAAATCAGTTGGCATGGTATAATGGAACGACCACAGGTCCCAATACTTCCACCATGGCTAATTACTTAGATAGAGAGATGACACAACAGGTGCTTTTATCTTATAACAAGACTATAAAAAGACACCACTTTGACGCTATTGCTGGTTGGGAAAAAATTGTACACAACTATAAAAGTACCAGCGCTACCGTTAGCAATTTCGTCAATAATAGTTCTGGTAGTTTGGGTTTGGGTGATCCCAATAACCAGACTAATACTAGCGTCTACTATAAATATGTTTTGAATGGTGTCTTTGGGCGACTCAACTATGATTATGACAAAAAATACTTAGTTGAATTCAATTTTAGAAGAGATGCTTCATCTCGTTTAACACCATCTAACAATACGGATTTCTTTCCTTCCACGGCTATTGGCTGGCGTCTTTCGGAAGAGTCGTTTTGGAATGGTTTGAAGCATGTTTTGCCTGAATTTAAACTACGTGCAAGTTATGGAACGTTAGGAAATCAGGATGTGGCAAGCAATGCGACCATCGTGAACAACAATTACAAATATTATAGTTACAATTCGATCATTGCTCCCGTATATGCCAATGGCTTAGGCTATAACCTTGCGTCGGTATTTGACGGAACAATTTATAGTGCCTATACATTAGTCCAAAATCCGAACAATATTTTAAGGTGGGAAAGGACTACGGTTACAGATGTCGCGATAGATGGTGCATTGTTTTCACCTAATCTAACTTTTACGATTGATTATTTTAATAAAAGAACCAATCGGCTATTCTTGATGCAACAAGTGTCCGATGTAAATGGTGTCACACCGACTGTAGGAGTAAATGTGACAACTGCATTTCCCGCCAACCTGGGATCTATGTACAATAGAGGACTTGAGTTTTCGGTTGGTTATTCCCATAACAATACAAATGGATTTGGCTATAGTCTCAATGCCAATTATACTTATATGACCAATAAAATAACGGATCTTGGTGGACAGAACGTTGTTCAGATTGGACAAACCAAAAATACCGTCGGCTATCCTGTGAATGCCTATTACCTATACGTCAATGATGGATTGCTGACAAAGGATGAATTTGTCAACCAAAAATCGCAGGATCCAATCTTGTCCGGACAAAAATGGGGTGATCAGCGAATCAAAGACATCGTGGTCGATGGCAAGATTACGGCAGCCGATCAAGTAATGTTGAACAAGAGCGGTGCACCTAAACAATTGTTTGGATTGAATTTTGACTTTCACTATAAAGCGGTAGGGATTGCCGGTATGTTGCAAGGTGCGGCGGACTATTACAAATATTTAGGTGCGAGTGTAGGCTACGGATTTAACAGCGGTTATAGTATTACGGACTGGACTATTCAGAATTCTTATAATCCGTTGATTAATCCAGATAATTACAATACGAAATTATCGCGCGTTTCTATATCCAATACGATCAATACGACTTATCCGTCGACGATGTATTTGTTTAATAGTTCGTATTTCAGACTTAAAAATCTGCAGGTTTACTATGATTTGCCAGCGACGTATCTTCAGAAAATACACATGAAAAATCTGCGGATTTATGCGTCGGGACAAAATCTGTTTACTTGGTCCAAATTGCCGAAAGCATTAGGCATCGATCCTGAAGTTTCTAGTGCGACGGCAGGTTATCCATTAGTTAAAATCTACACTGTCGGTTTAAATGTATCATTCTAAAAAAAATACAATGAAAAAAATCATTTCAATAATAAGTCTTTGTTCGTTAATAGCCGCGTCCTGTTCCAAAATGGATTTGGCTCCGCAAGATGCCTATTCTTCGCAGACATTTTTTACGACGCAGTCAGAAGCTATGACAAGCCTTTCTGCTTGTTATGCCTTAGCCAATATGGGTGGGCAGTTTGAAGGTGGCAACAACTATTTTCTGGATGATATTACGGACAATGCGTATTGTGGTTTTACCAATCAATTGGCGTTCTTTATTCCTTTGGGAACGGTGACGTCGTCTTTGACGGGGAAATACGCTGATTTTTATCGCACCTATTTTCCGTATACGGGCATTGCGGCAGACAATTTCTTTTTGGCGAGTATTGACAAAGTGCAGATGGATGCAAGCTTAAAAGAACGTTGGAAGGCGGAAGTACGCTTTTTGCGTGCATTTGACTACGCTAGAAAATATATGTTTTGGGGCGGTGTTCCGTTAGTGACAAAACCACTAGATAGTGGGGAAGAAACAACGATTCCGAGAAGCTCGGGTGATTCTATTGTGCAGTTTTGTTTAGATGAATTGACCGATGTTATTGGGATTTTGCCTAATAGCACTGATGGGGATGATGCTGCACGTGCGACGAAAGGAGCTGCGTTGTTGTTAAAAGCGCGTTTAGAATTGTTCTGTGCAGGTATCAAGGCCAATGGCATGTCGGATGGTGTTACCGAAAAAGGAAGTACGGACGCAAGCGCTGCTGCCAAGTATTACACCGCAGCGGCGGCAGATGCGCAAACAATCATCGCGATGAACCAATATAGATTGTCCCCTGATTATGAAGGTTTGTTCTGGGAAAAAAATCAAGGATCGGCAGATCGACAAGGTGAAGTTATATTGGAAGTCGCTTATTCCTATCCTAAATATGGATCTGACCTGAGTGCATTGTACACTTTGAATGAAGGAGGTTGGAATTCCGAAAGTCCCACGCAGGATATAGTCGATGAGTACGAAACTAAAAATGGAAAGACTATTAAAAACGATCCTACCTACAATGCCGGAAATCCTTATGCAAACAGGGATCCGCGTTTGTCCTATTCCGTGATATATCCTGGTATGTGGTGGAATGATCGTTATTTTAATAGTATATCTACTGCGGGCGGTGACGAATACTATAATTCTAGTAATGGCAACCGTTCCAAAACGGGTTATTGTATGCGAAAATATTGTGCACCTTTAGCGGATCTGTTGCATGATCCGGGAAGTGATGTACAGGGTTTGAACTTTATAGTTATGCGTTATCCTGAGGTGTTGTTGACAAGGGCAGAAGCTTTGATAGAATTGAACCAGAACCTTGGAGAAGCTGCTACTTTGATCAATCAGGTACGCCAAAGACCAGGTGTTAACCTGCCTCCGATTATTGCAAGCGACCAAGTAACGATGCGTAGCCAGGTAAGGCATGAGAGACGCGTGGAATTGGCGTTCGAAGGATTAAGGTGGTATGACATGAAACGTTGGAAAATTGCCGAAACTAAGATGAATGGTAATGTGTACGGTGTTCGTCCTGGAACGGTCAATACCACTACAGGCGCCATTACGTTGACGGGTAATAACATCACGGTTGGGGATGTCCGTGTATTTAAGGCAGACCGTGACTATTATTTCCCTATACCGCAAGTGGATATCGACTTAACCCCCATTGTTAAGCAGAACCCTAATTGGTAAAACAATACAATTTTTAGAAAACATAACACACCGGGCTGTCCAGTATTGGGCAGCCCGGTGTGTTATGTGAATGCAGCTTATTGCGCAAGACATCATATTGTTTTAAATGGCGTTCCATATTGAAGCGGTTTTTTATTTACTTCCACCTTCTTTTCTCCCCCACTTCCCAATACACATAATTCTGTACTTTTGCACTCCTTAAATAATCTATACATAAGATAATGAGCCAACAATTATCCGAACAAGAAATAATCCGTAGGGAAAAACTGGAAAAATTGCGCGAACTGGGTTATGATCCCTATCCTGCTGCGTTGTACCCGGTTTCCCATTATTCCGCTGACATTAAAGCCGAGTATTCGGAAGAGAAACAGGAGGCATTTGCGAATGTCTGCGTCGCTGGACGTATCGTAAGCATCAACGATAAAGGCAAAGTTTTTTTTATAAAAATACAGGACAGCAAAGGCATCATACAACTGTATGTGAAACGCGACGATCTTTGTCCTGAGGAAGATAAATCCTTTTGGTCCAACGTTGTAAAGACTTTGGATTTGGGTGATTTTATTGGCGTAACGGGGTTTGTTTTCATAACAAAAACAGGGGAGACGTCCATCCATACCCAATCGTTGATACTGTTGGGTAAATCTTTGAAACCATTGCCCGTCGTGAAACGCGACGAAGAAGGGAATGTGTTCGATGCTGTTACCGATCCTGAGTTCCGTTATCGTCAACGTTATGTGGACTTGATTGTGAATCCGGCGACCAAAGATGCTTTCGTAAAAAGAACGAAAATCATCAACACCATCCGTGAGTTTCTGAACGAAAAAGGCGCATTGGAAGTCGACACGCCCGTATTGCAGGCAATCCCAGGTGGTGCTGCCGCACGTCCGTTCATCACGCACCACAACGCATTGGACATCCCGTTGTATCTGCGTATTGCGAACGAACTATATCTGAAACGCCTGATCGTGGGCGGTTTTGATTGGGTGTACGAGTTCAGCCGTAACTTCCGAAACGAAGGTATGGACCGTACGCATAATCCGGAATTTACCGTATTGGAATGGTACACGGCGTACAAAGATTATTTCTGGATGATGGAAATCACCGAACAGTTGTTTGAACGTTTGGCACTTGCCGTTTATGGGACGACTGATGTTCCTGTCGGCGACAAAATCATCAGTTTCAAAGCACCTTTCCGCCGCGTTCCGATTTTTGACGCGATCAGGGAAAATACCGGAATCGACATCAGCGAAAAAGACGAAGCTGGTCTGCGTGAAGTATGCCAACAGCTCAATATCTCCGTTCCGGGCAATATTGGAAAAGGTAAACTCGTAGACGAAATTTTCGGCGAAACATCCGAACCTACATACATCCAACCAACGTTCATTATCGATTATCCGGTCGAAATGAGCCCGTTGACCAAAAAACATCGTAGTAAAGAAGGTTTGGTCGAACGTTTTGAGTTGATGATCAACGGAAAGGAACTGGCCAATGCGTACAGCGAGCTGAACGATCCGATAGACCAACGCGAACGTTTTGAAGAGCAGGCGCGCCTATTGGAACGCGGCGACGACGAAGCCATGTTCATCGATCAGGACTTTTTGCGCGCATTGGAATACGGTATGCCGCCAACTTCCGGTATTGGCATCGGTATTGATCGTTTGGTGATGCTGTTGACCAACCAGCCTTCGATTCAGGATGTATTGTTCTTCCCCCAGATGCGCCCCGAAAAAGTCGCAGCGACTCATTCGGAAGAAAAAGCGAAATAAAGCTCAATACTTTTTTTATTATTTTCCAAATAGAATAACGATAAAAAAATCCAATCTTATCTTTTCATAAGGTTGGATTTTTTATTGCCACAATATTTTATCTTTGATCGAGAAAGCACCAAGTCCAGCGTTTTTTGTTTTTAACTTTTTACTTTATTGATATGCGTAAAAGAATATTGGGCGTTACGATACTCGTTTTTATATTGGTCCTTGGATTCAGTATTTGGTGGCGTTATTATTACGTCTTCGGCGAAGGCGTCAAATCGGGAACGCTCAATTACTTAGTCAAAAAAGGAAATGTTTTCAAAACCTATGAAGGCAAGCTGATTCAGTCGGGATTCAGTGGTGGCGGCAAAAACGGCACAGTACAGTCCTATGATTTTGAATTTTCGGTAGACAACGACAGCATCGCCAATATACTTATGCTCAACAACGGCAATTTTTACGAACTACATTATAAGGAATACAAACACACCGTCCCTTGGCGTGGTTACAGCTGCTATATTGTCGACCAGATTGTCAATAGCAAGCCCGCGACGGGAAACTAGAAATATGCTTTAATTTCCCAAACGATACGTCAATCTTGCGTCAAAGAAATCCGCCGTTTTTCCATGTGCCAATAGATTTACGCCAATATACCAGTTATCCAAAAAACGATATTGGAGTCCGTAGCGCTGGTAAAACGGTGTTTTGTAGGGAGATGTGCGGGTGCTTTGGTTGTAGTAAGTCGTGTCGAGATATTTCGTGTTTTTGTACAAATACCAACCGAGTTGCTGGCTGAACAAGAAACGGTTAATGGTAAAAGTATTGCCCGCCAATAAGCCGACAAACATATTGGACGAAGGCATTCCGCGGTTGTTTTTGATGCTAGCCATCGCGCCGTCGTAATACACTTCCGTGCCGAGATTCAACGCGTTGATGCCGCTGACTCTTTTGGAAACCTGCACATTGCCACCGATCAAAAGTTTGCGTTGCGGTTTCCACGCGCCGGCGTTGTACATCTGGGCGGGATCCGTAATTTTTGCATAGCCGTCTTTGGGTGAAGCGAAAATCGAAATGTCCGTTTTGAGGTTGGTGTCGTCGCGCCAGGATTCGTCTTTTTCGTAGTTGTATCGGGGCAGACGGTTGCTTTGCGTATGGTAGACAATGCCCAACGATGCTACCGGATAGTTGATGCCGCGGTTGGGCTGTTTAAATCCGCCGTTGGAAATATGATTATAGTCCGCGCTCAGGTCGACGCCAAGATTGTTGCCCATATTGTATTCCAAACCTGCCGCTAACCGCAAATACGCATTGAGTTTTCCGCCGTAGCTTTGGTTGGTAGGATTGGTATTGGCATTGTACGGATTGGTCAGATATGCTGCGCCAATATTGCCCGTAAAAGTCAGGTTCAGTTTGTCGCTCAAGGGAACGATAGGTTGCAGTTTGTACGCCAATATATAGGCTTTTCCCAATACGGGCTTTTTGAAATCCGTATAGGAAAACTGTAAACCTTGCCTTGCGAAAAAATGCCATTTCTGATACGTCGCTTCGTCCGCGATTGTTTTTGTCCAGGAAAAAACGGCCGAAGTCGGATGCGAGCCGCGCACACTTTCGACCTTGTCCGTATGTACCCAGACAAATCCGTATTGACCATCCAATCCCAATACCCAGTCTTTGTCCTGCGCCGATGCACACAACGAAATGCAAACAAGGAAAAATGCGACCCAATATTTTTTCATAAAAAGTATTACTACAATTGGTTCTTTAACGTTTTTGGGCCGCCTTTTATTGGAAAACGCCGCGGAGTTTGCAGGAATACCTAATTTTACAAGATGGAACAACAATCAAAAGATCCTTTGCACGGCAAAAGGCTGGTCGATATTTTGGAGGAATTGGTCGAGTATTATCAAGGTTTTGAAGATCTGAGCCGCGAAATCGATATTCGCTGCTTCACGCACGACCCGAGCATCAATTCCTCCCTGAAATTTCTACGTAAAACGCCTTGGGCGCGCGCCAAAGTGGAAAGCCTGTATTTGTACGTGCAGCGCCAGAAAAAGCGCGAGCGCCGCGGAAAATAAACTGTAGGGGTGTATACAATATGCTCCTACGTTACAACCTTCTGCGCAGTTTCACGACCATTTCGTTTTTCCAGCTGTTGAAATCGCCAGCCAATATATGTTTGCGTGCTTCCTTCACGAGCCACAGGTAAAACGACAGGTTGTGGATGCTCGCAATTTCCAGTCCCAGCAATTCCTGCGCATGGAAAAGATGGCGCACGTACGCTTTCGTATAAAAATTACTGACTGTATTTTCAAAACCCGAATCAATAGGAGAGAAGTCCTTTTCCCATTTCTTGTTTTTGATATTGATGACGCCTTCGGAAGTGAACAACATGCCGTTGCGCCCGTTGCGCGTAGGCATCACGCAGTCCATCATGTCAACGCCGAGCGCGATACTTTCCAATATGTTCCAAGGCGTGCCGACGCCCATGAGGTAACGCGGTTTTTCGTACGGAAGTATTTCACAGCAAAGACCTGTAAATTCGTACATTTTGTCTTCCGGCTCGCCGACACTGAGGCCGCCGATAGCGTTTCCGACGGCGTTTTTGGACGCAATATATTCGCAGGAAATTTTTCGCAGATCGTGGAAAACACTTCCTTGAACAATCGGGAAAAGATTTTGCGTATAACCGTATTTGGATTCGGTTTCGTCCAGTCTTTGTATGCAGCGATCAAGCCAGCGGTGCGTCATTTCCATACTTTTTCGGGTATAGTTGTAGTCGCTGCCAAACGGCGTACATTCGTCAAAAGCCATGATGATGTCCGCGCCAATACTGCGTTGAATGTCCATGACTTTTTCGGGTGAAAAAAGATGTCGGCTTCCGTCAATATGCGATTGAAAAGTGACGCCTTCTTCCTTGATTTTGCGCGTGCCGGCAAGAGAAAAAACCTGGTAGCCACCGCTGTCTGTCAAGATGGGACGATCCCAACCGTTGAACTGGTGCAGGCCGCCTGCTGCTTCCAATACTTCCGTGCCTGGGCGTAAATACAAATGGTAAGTATTGCCCAATATAATCTGCGCCTGTACGTTTTCCTTGAGTTGTTGTTGACTGACGCCTTTGACGCTGCCGACTGTGCCGACGGGCATGAATATGGGTGTTTCGATCTGCCCGTGGTCGGTCGTGATGATGCTTGCACGGGCTTTGGAATTGCTGTCTGTTCCTTTCAGTTCAAGTGTTAATGAAGCCATCGTGCAAAGATATTGCAAACGGATCATTCTCGCAGAAACGACGCATGGTGTTTGATTTTTTGTGTTACTTTCCCTTGATGGTAAGTAACCAAAGGTCAAGTCGCCTTCGAAAGACTTGAATTGCGAAGCACTCACGAATACCATTGAAGATATATTATGACATTCGTAATTTTTTGCCATTTTTTTTTGTCAAGAAAAAAAAGTGGGACGGCAAACAGAGCCTTAGACATTCTATTTGATTTTACATCCGAATACTTAACTTTGAAATCTTGAATCGATCTCGACTTTAATATTGGACATATTGCGGAATTATTTCATGTATATAAGATTGGTATTGTTTTCTTTGCTTTTTTGTGTTTTGTCGAACAAAAGCGAAGCGCAGGATCGGTTATTGGTTGGTCACGTATTTGCGGCGATGAGCAACCGCTCGACGGCGGGCGTGATGGTCGAGACGAGCCACGGCCATACGACGTTTACGGACGAAAAAGGCTATTTTTCGATTTACGTCGCACCGCACGACACGCTGTATTATTATGCCAGCAAATTGATCAGAAGTATTCCTTATCCCGCCGATTCGATCAAGAACTGGGACGATTATGCGATTGCGATACAGACCATCGAATACGATATTGCGCGCGCCCGACGTTTCGGTGCGCCCGTTGCCAACGATCCCAGTACGACTTTGGAAAACGTGACGGTCGTTTCGCGTAATTTTCACAAAGATTCGTTGGAAAACCGCTTGGAATACGACAAAGTTTTTAATTACAAACGTCCGCCGATCAATCCTTTTTCGCCTGTCAGTACGATATACAATCTATTGAATTTCAAAGAGAAAAAACGGATGAAACGGATGAAAAGCGATTTGCTGTACGAAGAACAGGAAGGCTATGTCGATTCGCGTTTCAACAAAACTTCCGTCCGAAAAAGTATTGGAAAAGCGGTCAACGATTCGCTGTTGGACATTTACCTAAAAAAATACCGCCCGTCTTATGAGGAAGCTATGGGAATGGAAAATATCTCGATGGTGATGTATATCCGAAAAACATTTGAACTGTTTGAGGACAGTTTGCATATTGCGCACGACACGCCTTTAAATCCGGCAATTAACAAAAAATAAGGCGTTATATTGGCGGATTGGCATTATTTTGAATAAAAATTAAGCATTTTACTAACATTGGTCATTTTGAAAATAAAGAAATATCTATACGTTTTAGCCGCTTTGCTGTTGTTTTCGACGGCGACCAGCGCGCAAAGCATATTGGTTGGGCGCGTCACGGCAGGGTTGTCGGGAGACGATCCGGTGGACAATATCATGTTGGAAATGTCTTCGGGAAGTACGGCGTTTACGAACCAATCGGGCATGTTCACGATCAAATTTCAGCCGCACGATACGCTGTTTTTTTATTATCAGGGAAAAAGGACTGTTTCGTATTTGACGGACACGATTCCGCACGAACAGTTTTACGTGCCGTTGTACCAGGTGCGCAGCCGCGTGATGGAAGGCGCCAAATCGCGTTTTAACCACGCGCTGTTGCCCGATGCCGATACGGCGTACAACAACGTGACGGTGCGCGCACGCAACTATAGTCAGGATTCGCTCGAGCGTCGGCAGGAATACGCCAAAGCTTTTGGCTACAACAAACCGAGCATGAAATTTGGCAAGGACTGGACGCCAGTTTCGTTGAATGTGGGCAAACTATACGAGTCGCTGAACGGTTCGAAAAAGAAGAAAAACCAGTCGCTTAAAGACAACCTGCTGCGCGAAGAACAGGAGGGTTACGTCACGAATCGTTTTAACCCGACTTTCGTCAAAAAATATCTGGGTGAGGATGTCTCGGAAAGTGTATTGGAAGACTACATGAAAAAGAAGCGCCCTAAATTCGAAGAAGTGCAAGGAATGTCGGATCTGGAGCTAATCGATTATATCAGAAGGTCTTACGTTCAATACAAAGAGAGGGAATAACATAAACGTTTTGATTAAATTTTTTCATGGCAGATTATATTGGGGTTTTTCTGTTGCGTTTTTTTTGTTGCATTGTAGCCACGCAGCTATTCTATTATCTTTTCTTTTTTCTCCGTTTAGCTTTTTACAAAGAAAAAACAACCACGGAAACGCAGGAATATCCGGTTTCGGTGGTGATATGCGCCCGTGACGAAGCGGGCAAATTGGTGCATTCGTTGCCCGGCGTTTTGGTACAGCAATACCGTACCACGCACGAAGTCGTATTGGTCAACGACAATTCCATTGACGATACCAAATACCTTTTGGAAGAATTTCAACGTTCGTTCAAGCAGCTGCGCGTATTGGCGTTGACGCAGGAAGGCAAATTGATTCCGGGCAAAAAGTTCCCATTGTCGATGGGGATCAAGTCTGCACGCTACGATATACTGCTGTTGACGGACGCGGACTGTACGCCGGCAAGCGAGTTTTGGATACAGAAAATGCAGGACGGCTATCGCAAAGGCATCGACATCGTATTGGGCTACGGCGCTTACCGCAAAAAGAAAGGTTGGCTCAACAAACTGATCCGTTTCGAAACGTTTCACACGGCGCTCCAATATCTTTCGTATGCTTTGGCAGGAATGCCTTATATGGGCGTGGGCAGGAATCTTTCGTACAAAAGAAATATTTTTCTTAATAGTAAAGGTTTTGCGTCGATCAACCATATTCCGGGTGGCGACGACGATCTTTTCATCAACAAAATCGCGACCAAATCCAATACGGCGATCGTCATTGACAAAGACGCGCATACGATCAGCGAACCTAAAACGACTTGGGCGGAATGGCGTAAGCAGAAAGACCGCCACTACACGACTGCGAAATACTACAAACCGAAATTCAAAATCCTGCTGGGGCTTTACTCCGCCGGTTGTTTTCTCGTATATCCGCTGGCGATATTGACAATGTTTTTCTATGGTTGGAAAGTGGTATTGGCGTTGCTGCTGATTCGTCTGCTGGTGCTGGCTTTGGTCTGGAACAAGGCAATGGACAAGCTCGACGAAAAGGATCTTTGGCCTTATTTTTTCCTGTTTGACCTGTGGAATTGTTTGTATTATTTGCTGTTTTTGCCTTCTGTTTTTAAGAAACCGGCAAAGCGCTGGAAGTAGTTTTGTTTTGAACCACAACGTGGATGCGAACATTTGCGCCGTCATTTCGACTGAAAGGAGAAATCTCCTAAAAAATGATTACCTTAAACTTAAGGGGAGGCTTCTCCCGCTGGTCGCAATGACGCGGAAAATGTATTGGCTCCAATACAAATTTTCGCGCTATTGCTGGTCGCCGACCAACAATACTTTGTAAATCGGAACGATGCGACGACTCCAATACAGATTTTTTAAAGAAATCCTTAAAAACAAAAACTTAACCAATCGTTCCCAACGATTTGCGGCACTATTGCGTAATAGTGGTTTGTAAGACATTTAGATTGAAAACAAAAAACATTTTAGCATTATGAAACGTATGCTGGTTGCGCTAGTGCTGCTTGGTGCGGGCATGGTCTCGGTCACAAGCTGTACCAAGGATCCTATTAATAACATGAGCTACGAAGATTCCAGAGTGTATATCACGCAAAAGGATTCGTCGGTTGATTTTTCTACCTACTCGACTTTTTATATTGCGGATTCGGTGGCGGTGATCAACGGCAACAAATCCAAAAAAGAACTGATGCCGATCGATTCTGCCTATATCGCGTCTACGGTCAAATCGTTGACTACGGCGGGTTTTACGCATACGACGGACTCTTCCAAAGCAGATTTGGGTGTGGTTGTCAACCGCGTCATCAGCTATTCTGGCGGTTATTATGATTACGGTTCGTACTGGGGATATTATGGTGGATATTGGGATCCGGGTTACTATTGGGGCTATCCGGGTTATGGCTACGGCTATCCGGGATTTATCCAGCCGTTTGTCGTAAAAGACGTATCGATGGAAGTGGATATTCTGGATTTGAAAAACGCAGCTGCCAACAAAAAAATAAAGTTGTTGTGGATGGGCGCGATCAACGGTGCGGGCGTTGCCAGCAACAATAATACGTCTGTTGCGGAATCGCAGGTCGAAAGTTTGTTTGCACAGTCTCCGTATTTGAAAAAATAGAACCTGAAAATCCTACACATTTTAAAAACAGAAAAGATGAAAAAAGTTTGGCAATTAATGCTATTGGGCACTGTGATGTTCGTGAGTTCTTTTTCCACTGCAAAAGCGCAGGAAGCCGGCGATATGATATTGAACCTCAATTATTCTCCTAGTTTTCCGATAGGAGGTTTCAAGGATAATATTATCGGAAAAACCAGTTGGAAAGGCTACAGCGGCGACGTTATGTACCATTTCGCGGACAAATGGGCGGCTGGCGTAAGTTTTTCGTATCAAGGTTATGAAGAAAGAACGCCGCGTGCGACCTACAATCTCGACGGTCAGGACGTCAACGGCGTATTGAACACGACTGTCGAGGTCTATCCTATATTGGCAAAAGCGCAGTTTTATCCATTGGGCGGCAGCAATGCGGCGATTCGCCCTTATGTTCAGTTGGGAACGGGTATTGGCGTGGTTGATTTTAACCAATATTTAGGGATGTATTCCACGTCGCACCGTTCTTCCGGACGATTCATGGCGCAGGGCGGTATTGGGTTTTCCGTTCCGTTTGGCAAGTTGACATCCAACGGTTTGCAGTTTGGAGCGAACTATAATTATATCAATTACGACGGTCGTTTCACGGATCAGGCTGGCAATCTTAGCAAGGTCAATAATCTGGGATCGGTCAGCGCTTACGTGGGCGTACATTTTGTATTG